>OATF01000023.1_pt1 | contig 81945 bp, 68 predicted proteins | sample 1475911 | NCBI WGS metagenome assembly OATF01 (sample SAMEA2579945, study PRJEB22360) | human gut metagenome | biome: human gut; feature: human-associated habitat; material: faeces | place: Denmark | collected 2008/2010
GACGAGCGTTGCCATCAAGATATAATTCGTCATTGATAATCTGAAATGCGACATCGTCGCGCATTTCGTGCAGCGGAAAACGTTTTGATTCTGCGATAGTGGAAATAGACTTCGCACCAAAACGTGAATCGAGTAGTTCCGACCTTAAATCCGTTACTTGCTTCTTATCCATTTTAAACTCCTTAAAATGATTGGATCGCATTAAAAAAGTAGGATTTATCGATAAAGTAAGCAAGTGCAAAGGACTCGTGTTTAAATAACAAAATCCTAATGTTATTTATCGTGAGATATTATGCGAATAATATTTTATCATTGAAAATCAATGCATTATTGAATTCTTGGGTGGTGGCAAGGTGTTTTATGCTGTTATTTTTATGCACTTTCTACGCCTCCTGAATTATCACGTAAAAATCAGACCTTAAAATATCACTATTAGTACTTGGTTATTATTTTGAACGCATTTATAAAATTATTACATAAAAATAGCGAATATTGATAAAATCCCCGCCAACGATGTGTTGACGGGGCTGTTATTATTTTGGCAATAATACTCCGGTATAAGTATTTACCGGATGAGAAAGATATTGTTTAACGGTAGTGTTAACATTCTCTACCGTCATTTGTTTCAACAATTGCTCCTGCTCAGTCCATGCTGCAGGATCGTCATATTGAATAAGACTATTTACAATAGTGTTCGCTAATTGTTGAACGCTACGCTGTTGGATATCGAGGCTGCGCTGAACGTTTTGCTGGTATTCGTTCAGTTCTTGCTCACTGATCCCTTTAGCCAGACGCTTAACCATCACTTCATTCGCTAACGTTAACAGTTCATCATGTCGTTCCGGTTGACAAGTAAAAGCCAGCAAATGACTGATATCTTTGGCCTGAGGATCAACCGAGAGGCGAGAAGAAACGCTGTATGCCCCAGAGGCCTGTTCACGAATATTAATGCGTAGATCTTTTGCCAGTGCGACGTTAAAAGCATCGAGCGCCATACGCGTCGCCAGATTAACCGGTGTCCGGGAATCATAACGCTTCCACTGTGAAACCTGTGCCACAGGTTCATTTTGTTCTTTTACAGTAACCGATGCGTTGTCCGTCGCGCGAGTTAATGGTTTACCTGCGGCTAATGGCGAATCAGAGTGTTTGATTGATCCTAAGTAACGCGTAATTAACGCCACGAGTTTGTCTTCTGCGACATTACCGACAATGACAAACGTGATATCCGCTGGAGATGAAAACAACTTGCGATCGGCAGCCAGCGCATCTGCGGCAGTAAACTGTGCAATCTGATTTTCTTGCAGTAATTTCGTGCGGTCATCAGCATAGCGCGTCTCATACATCTGCTGGGCGAATTTCTCCGCTGGACGCTGGTCGAGTGTTTTCAACGCCTGAATTTGAGCATTTTGTAGCGATGCCCAAATATTATCGTTAATCGTGCTGTGGGTGATTCGCTGGTTAATCAACTGAAAACCAGGTTCAGGGTTATTAGCCCGCGCGCTAACGGAGAGCAACGTATTCATGCCACTGACTTTACTGCTCATGGTTACCGAGTTTTCCGCACTCCAGCGTTTCAGGCTGGAAGAGGAGAGTTCACCAACGCCGCTTCCGCTTACTGCTTTATTTGCCAGCGCGATAAGTGATTTTTGCTGCGCAGGGAAACTTAAATCGCCTTTATTCGATACGGCAGTAATTTGTAGCTTTTGCTCTTCACCCGCGGATTTTGCCAGAATAACCCTGGCACCATTGGAAAGTGTTAATGATGTCAGATTCTCAGCCAGCGTTTCTTTGCTGCTAATTTCCGCCTGTGGGTCAGCGTCTACTGTTAACGATAAATTTCTGCCTGGGAAGATGTAAGCCGCCAGCTTTTTGTTGGCGTACTCTTTTTCCAGCGCCAGGATAGCCGCAGGAGACAATGCTTTTTTGGCAGCAACCTCATTGTTTACCATTTGCTCCCAAAATGCATCCTGGTTCTTTCTTAACTGCTGCCATTTTTCCGCCAGACTTTGCACGGTAATTTGCTGCCACAGACGTTTCGAAAGTTGATATGTCTCTTCCGGCGACAAGAACGGCGTATTATTTAATGAGCTGGATGCCAGGCGACTGGTCAGCATACGTAAATCACGTTCAGCTTGCTGATCAACCGCATTTTTCAGCCAGGTGAGGCGGGTAGATTTGACATCATCGAGTTCTTCAGCAGAAAAACCATGCTGATCAATAGTTGCCAACTCTGCCATTAATGCATTCGCAGCATCCTGCATATTATCGTCTCGTGCATTTACACGGAAAAACAGCGACTGATAATCGGGTGCAATTTTAACGCTGCGCGCAGTGCCGCCAGAAATAGTCTTCAACTCGCCCGACTGTATGCGTTCCTGCAGACGCTGATTGAACAGCTGAACCAACATGCTCCATTCAGCTTGTTCGATAAAGCTTTGCTCATCGCTCACTTGCACCATTGGCAGGCGATAATAGAGTGCGATGCCGTTCACCCGGTTTTCTTTATCCTTAATGATATTAAAGCGCAGGTGGTTTTCGGCTTTTGTCGGCCAGACGCGATTTTCAGCTGCTTTGTTAGCCGGAAGCTTACTTAAATTGTCCTTTATCAGCGCCAGCGCTTCTTTACTGTCGATATCGCCGACCACGATAAAGGTCATATTATTTGGTTGATACCAGCGTTGATAAAATTGGCGCAATTGTGCCGGTGTGACCGTAGCGACAGTATCCATCAGGCCGATAGGTTCACGGTCTAAATTACGGGTATTAGCCAGCAGGAAAGGGCGGCGCGCCTGAGAGGTGCGCCATTTCGCATCCTGATGGGCACGCCATTCCTCAGTAATTACGCCACGTTCAGCGTCTACTTCGAGTTTTTCAAAGGTTGCGGCATTACTCCATTCACTGAAGATTGCCATCACTTGTTGCAGATTTTGTTTCTGCGTAGTCGGCAAACTCACCTGATACACCGTTTCGTCATAGCTGGTATAGGCATTAACATCGCGACCAAAGCGCAGACCCATCGACTCAAATGTTTCGATGACTTTATTACCCGGCCATGTTTTTGTGCCGTTAAACATCATATGTTCTACAAAATGAGCCACGCCGCGCTCATTGTCTTCTTCCTGCAATGAACCCGTATGAATTTGCAGCCATAAATTTATCTGATCCTTTGGTTGAGCATGCGGATAAATCATATATCGCAAGCCATTGTCCAGTTGCCCGGTAATTAACTTTTCATCCTGCGGTAAGGCGGCGGCAATCAGTCGCCCGGGGAGCAACAGAGTTACCACTAACGTCAGTAAGAAACAGAGGTTTCTCATAATTATCTCCATGCGAAAACCGGGCAAATTTACCCGGTTAAGTAAAATCCGAACTATTAAAATTTCATGCTGACATCAAGCCAGAAAGTACGGCCACTGGCGTAGGTCGCCACACCGGTATTCGTTGTATCAACCGCGGTTTTGCTATCCAGTACATTGAGAATATCGGCACTGATCGTCAGGTTTTGTTGTTTCAGAAATTGTGGCGTCCAGGACAAGCGGGTGTCCCAGGTCAGGCTGCTATCCAGTTTTTCGTCAACATACTGCTTGTAATCTGAATATTCGCTGATGTATTGCGCATTTGTCTTACCAAGGATAATGCGAGCTTTACGCGCTTCTTGCCAGGCCAGCGTATTCGCCCACACCAACCCGCTCGGTTGATGCGTGAAATCCATGTTTAAGGAGATCTTTAATGGGTTATTAAAATCTGCCACTGGAACGCTATCGTAAGAGACCAGATTACCGTTATAAACCACCTGGTTATCACCGGTATTGCTTTCCTCATAACCATTGTTTAACGACAAGTTGCCCTTGCTCTTGATATAGCTAAAGACAATTTGCGGGTTAATATCTACCTGTCTGATATGCAGGGGTTCGGCCAGTTCAAAACTGAGGTTGAACGAATGCGTTTTGGTTTTGCCGTCGTTGTTATATTCAGTAATGGTGGTTTTAGTCGCGCTGTCGGTACGACTGCTTTTACTGATTTGATCATGCGCTTCACGATAAACATAGTTTGCACGCGCAATAACGTTCTTACCGATTTTCTGCTGCAACCCCATTGCCAGTTCATCGTTATAAGGCGTTTTCAAATCCTGATAACGCGTCAGGGTTTTATTGCCTGATACCGATTCCGTCCAGCTATTGCGGATATCACGTAATCCCATATCAAGAATATTACCGCCATAATAACGGTTATAACCTGCGGTAATCATTGAGGTTTGATCAGCAAAAATATCCCATTCCGTCATAAAGCGCGGGGAGATATTGTGGTTTGACAGATAGTTGTCATAGTCATACCGCACGCCGGGCATTAACGACACATTCCGCCAGCTAATGCGATCCGCCATATACAGCGTGTAGTTGTCAATTCCCAGACTGCCTTTACCTTTATGGTAAATGGTATGGTTAGTTTTCTTTCCTGCAGCATTAATCACATAGGATTCAGACTGGTTATGGCGTTCAGTCCATGCATCGGAATAGATGTATTCCGCGCCGAAGTAGGGGTGATGCGAAACATCACCCACGGCGAATTTTTGCCAGTCCAGGCGTGTTTTGAAGGTGTAATTATCTACAGCCTGGGAAATGTGTCCTAATCCACCACGGGTGCAACGACCTGAAATATCACCATATGTACATGAAAGTTCGGTGTACCAGATGTCATGATCGTGACGGGTATAATCACTAATATGATCCCAACCAACGGTAGTACGTAGTTTGGCCCATGCGAGCTGCGTATCCATATCCCATGCCAGACCGTAGGATTTATTACCCATTTCGCGATCAGACTGCGGGAAGGTGCTGGTATTATAATCACGACTGGAGCCGGTATATTTTAAGGTAAAATCGTGGGTAAAGCGGTCGCTGGCAAACCAGGTAAATTTGCTTAATGCAGTATCGATAACGTTTTTATACTGTGCCCGGCCGGCGACAATGCCGTCATTCGAAACATAATCCGCGCGGGTGATATCAGACTGGCGGCGCGATAAACCGGCGGTAACGCCAAAGTTATCAGCGAGTTCCTGATTAAACGACAAGGTATAAAAGTTCTTTTTAAAATCTGGAGAGTAATAAGTACTTCCTGAAGAACCTTGATTAAATGCGCTCTTGTTATTCTCATCGATATGCGATGTTAACCAGTCCGAACGCGTAGTGCGATAACCCAGTTTCACGCTGCTATCATCAGCATTGAAGCGTTTGATCTTTGCATCAATTACCCCGCCATTGAAGCGACCAAATTCAACCGGCACAAAACTGTCATAAAGCGTCACATTGTCCAGTAAGCTGACATCAAGATAATACCCCTGTGACATCCCGCTAATATTGGTTGCACTACTGGCATCGGACTCATTCGCTGGGTTCAGGTTATTAGTTGCACTAATACCGTCAATCAAATAGGCATTCTGGTAGGGCGACGCACCGTGAATAGAGATTTTCTCAGGGCGAATATCTCCCTGGTTCAATGAGGTACTTTGCGTTGAATCCATGCGTACCGCAGGGTTGGTTCTCAGCAGATCGCTGATATTGCCATTCCCGGTCGGTAAACGCTCGATGCTTTCACTGGTGTAATGCGTGTTGCCGTTTACGGGTACAGGGACAGGAGCATAGACCGTCATCTCTTCAAAAACATGCATGTACATGTTTTTGTCATCGACGGCCTGCGCCACATCAGCGCCACATAAAATGACGCCAGGAATAAGAACTCGCTTCATTTATTTTTATCTCCGTACAGCAGGGCTTTTATTGTTTTTATAAAACCGCGCTAATGTCACAAATATCATCAGCCAGGTTCCAGACACCGGGTTGATGTGTAACCATAATGACGCCGCTTGTGGGTAGTTTTTCACGCACTAAACGCAGTAAGCGGATAGCCTCTTGTTCCTCAAGATGAGAGGTAGTTTCGTCAAGAAATATCCATTTCGGACGTCGTAAAATTAATCGTGCCAGGGCGATACGTTGTTTTTCGCCGCTGGAAAGAATATCTCCCCAGCGATCGTGGTCATGAATACGCGCAGCCAATTTCCCCAGACCAACCTGATGCAGTATTTCGCTCAACGATTTATCGTCTACGGGCAGGGGAAGTGCTTTACAAATAATCTCTTTCAGTAAGCCGGTTTTGATTAACGGTGTTTGTGACACATACCAACTGTCAGCAGGAGAAGAAATATCACCTTTGAACCACGGCCAGCAGTGGGATAATGTTTTAAGCAGTGTGGTTTTTCCCGCACCAGAGTAACCTTTCAGTAATAGCCATTTGCCTGGCGAAACATGAAAGTTCAGGTTCTCTAATATGATCTTATTATCAGGAGTACGAATACTCGCGTCAGCCACTTGTACCGCATGTTGGCAATTTTTAGGCTTATTCGTAGGGCGCTGTTCGGTGAGTTGATGGAACTCATACAAACGATCGATAACCGCAGCCAGTTCAGCAAGTTCGTCATATTTATAAATAAACCAGCTTAAATTGTTCGATACCAGCATAAATGCCTGGCGCGATTTCATCAGTCCGCCCAGATTGATCTGTCCGCTAATAAACTGTGGCAATAACAGAAAGTAGGGAAGAACGCTAAGCGAGCGCGAATAAATATTCTGCCAGTAATCAAGCCAGCGCTGACGATTCATTAAACGATGCCAGTTCTCTTTAATGGTATGAAAATTGTCGCTCAACTCCTGGCGTTGTAGAGACTCAGCATTGCTTAGCGCAATCAGTTCAGCCTGCTTATTATGCTGCACAAGATTAGTTCGAAATGTCGCTTCGCTACGTTGCTTTTCCACATTAAGCGGACGAATACGTTTACCAACCTTATGAGTAAATAAAGTTCCACCGATCACAATGAGCACAACGGTATAGACCATATACCCCTGGATATTCCATTCTGTTCCACCAACAGTGAATGAGAGCGTACCCGCGCTTTGCCAAAGAATAACGGTAAAGGTGATCAGCATGCTAAGTGACTGGATGAAGCCAAATGAAAGACTGAGCGTTTTGCTGATCAGTAAGAGAATGTCTTCAGCGATACGTTGGTCAGGGTTATCTGTATTTTTATGCTCGCCGTAGATCTGCGTGAAGTAGTAGTTTTTATCTGCAAACCACCGATTAAGGTAGTAATCTGTTAACCATTCGCGCCAGCGAATAGTCAGCAGTTTAATTAACCATGTTTTGTTTACGGATATTAATACAAAGATCCCCAGCAGGGCAGGGAACCAAAGGACAAGCTGCCAAAGCTTATCGGTTTCTTTCTGGCTTAGCGCATTGAAAAAATCATTATTCCAGTCGTTTAACCAGACCTGAATTTTAACCACGCCAAGGATCATGGCGAGGATAATAATGATTAACAGCACTGAAGTTTTATTATTCTTACGCAGCCAAAAGGGCTTCAGCAGACAGAGATACTTTGCTATCAACATACGAAACGTAATGGGAATGGTTATCATTAGCGAAAATTGATTGTGCCATCCAATGATTATCTATGGCAATGATTTACTGATGAAATTTATTTAAGTGTCATTTAACATTTTGAAATATAAAGAAATTTTTTATTTTCAATGGTTACGGTTATGCTATTGATAATCAAGGGTGTTGCTAATGCCCTGACGCATGCCACGTAAGCCAGAATTTTCGCAAGGGAAGATGATTATGACGAAACACCCAACAGGAATTTATGTCGGGTGCTTTGTTAAGGTCATAAGACGGAGGCTAAGACTGGAGCAAAGAAGGAGCGTTATTAATTATTCTCCATTTGTTTTGCAACATCCATAATGTGGTAAAGCGGTACTCTGTTCTTGGCTAACTCCACCATGGCGTTCATATAAGGTACCATGGTTGAAAAAAGGATTTTATAACCTTCGCAAAAATAGGAAACAGTCTCATTGTTTACTTTAGTAATACGATGCTTAGGGCAACCGCCATTGCAGATAGGTTTATATGCACATTGCTGACATTTCGCTGAAATCCGTTTTTTTTGCGCTGTCAGTTGTACACTGTTCATCGTTTTAAGTTCAGATTTATTAATGTTTCCAATTTTGTACTGTGGATAGACAAAATGGTCGCATTCGTAAATGTCTCCATTACTTTCAACAACCAGATTATCCTTGCAGGACTCCTGGAAAATACAACTGGTATGCCCATTCCCCAAAAAACGGCTGACAAAACTTTCAAACTGACGGATGAAAATTTCACCCACATCGTTTTTAACCCATTGCATAAAAATGGTCGACATAAACTTGCCATAAGCCGTAGGAGGCACAGAAAAATCAATGATACGGAATGTGTTCTCACTATGACCACTGAAATCAATATTCGGCGTCCCGGTTTCGAGCAATTCGATAAATTGCATATGTTTACTGCCGATAGATTTTAAAAAATGATAAACCTCAAGAGGGTAATGGACATTAACGTTATTAATGACGGTTAACGTATTAAACTCTACTTGATATGATTTCAGACGCTCGATGGCTGCTATCACTTTTGCAAAAGTACCGTTACCAGAATTACTGCGTCTGTAACGGTCATGTAGCTCCTGGGGTCCATCGATCGAGATACCAACCAGAAACTCATGTTCTTTGAGAAAGGCACACCATTCATTATTCAATAAAATGCCATTCGTTTGTAATGCATTAAAAATACGTTTTTGGCCTGCATAGCGTTGTTGATAGTGAATAACTTTACGGAAAAAATCCAGGCCAGCCAGAGTGGGTTCACCGCCTTGCCAGGTAAAATAGACCTGATTGCCAGACGCTGCGATATATTGTTTGATGAACTCTTTCAGAGTGCTGTCATCCATCCATTTTTCATGAGTAAACTGCGACTCTTTTTCAAGGTAAAAACAGTAATCACATTTGAGATTACATTGAAAACTGGAGGGCTTGGCTGTAACGTGCATCGCTATCTCGCTCAATAAGGCGGCGGAAAAATCCGCCGCATGAAGGTTTAGTTATTTCGCTTCGCTTAGTGCTTTCTTGATATTGTTAAACTTCTCCTGATTTACCTCGCTAAGCGGTGGTTGGCTGCTGTCGATAAACTCTCTTACCACGCCTTGCATCTCTTTAACGACCTGCGGATTGGCGGCGGCAAGGTTATCTTTTTGCTGTAGATCCGTCAGTTTGTATAGACCTAACTGATTGTTTTCTACTGTATAGACTAGCGAATAATCGTTATTTCTCACCGTATAAGAGAATTGGCTTAAGTCCTCGGTGTTGGGGTTATGCGGGTAATCGTCTGACTGATGACGGACAAATTTGTGGTAATTATCCCAGAATGGAATATTTTCCTCATCAAACCAGTGAGAATAAGAGGTTATCCAGGTCAGATTTTTATGTGGCTCGCCTTGTTTCTTATCTTGCAACCAGGGCAGCAAGGAAACGCCATCCAGCTTAAGGTCTTTTGGAATGCTGATATCGGCTGCATCAAGAGCTGTCGGGTAGAAATCCATTGCGGAAATCAGCTTGTCATAATTACCGGGTTGAAGTTTTCCTTTCCACCACATAAACATTGGGGTGTGAGTACCGCCAGGATAGGTCTGACTCTTATAGCCTTTTTGCGCCCCGTTCAGCGGCAGAGGACCATCGATAACCGCACCATTATCGGAGGTAAAGAGAATAATAGTATTGTCATACTGTCCGTTTTTCTTCAGTTGTTCGAGAATGCGTTTTACACCCTGATCAACAGAATAAACGGAAGCGTAGTAGTTATCTGCCGTTTGACTACCGGTATTAAATTGCTTCTGATATTGCTCCGGTGCAGGATTATCATTTGGCAGGTGCGGAGCATTATAAGCCAGGTAAAGCATAAAAGGCTGGTCAAGTGTTTTGGCACGATCAACAACGCCAATTGCCTCATCGGTTAACTGATCGCTGATATAACCTTTTGCGGGGACGCGTTCACGATTTTTGAACAGTGAAGGGGAGTTGTAATATGCCGTTCCTGCAGCGTGGAATCCCATAAAGTAATCAAAGCCACGGTTTTGAGGTTGCCATTCTTCCGCAGAATAGGTGGTGAAGTTGTCATGATAGTCACGCGTTTGTTTATCTTCCGGTACTGGCACATTACTGATTTTTGACAAGTGCCATTTACCTACTGCTGCAGTGTAATAACCATGATTCTGGAATAATTCAGGCAAGAAAGTTTCTGTTAGCGGAATACCATCCTGAGCATCGGTATTGGAATAGACACCAAAGCGGGCGGGCGCTCGACCGGTCATTATTGCGGCGCGGGAGGGGCCGGAAACACCGTGCGCCACATAGCCGTTAGTAAAACGTACGCCTTCATCCATTAATGAAAGGAGCGTCGGCGTTGATTTTTGTGCAGCTTCAATGGCTTTATCTATCCCTATTTTGTAGGTATCGACAACTTCACGATTTTCCATTGTTTTTGGGTCAAAAGATCCCTTATCAAAAGGAAGTTGTCCATAACCAAGATCATCCATGGTCAGTACGATAATATTTGGCTTTCCTTTGGTACTGTATTCAGTCGGCGTAAAGTCTGAGAAAGCGACGTTTGTTTTGGTTGCTTTCAGCTTTACATCATCTGCCGCATGAGCAGCAAATGCAGCCATACCAGATGCCAGTATCAAAGATATCGAGGTACTTACGACACTTTTCTTTAATGCAGACTTCATAAATGTTCCTCTTCTTATTGTACTTAATTCCAAAGTAATTTTACGAAGAGAAATAAGTGAATGTAAGTGAAGTTAGTCACATAAAGAGATAGCAGATTTAGCTAAAAAAAGAGAAATAACAGTCCATAAACTGTTGACATTACTTTCTATTCTACTAAGTAATTTCTCGCAGATAAACAACTAATCTATTGATATTTAATGAATTATTGTATTTTACTGACAAAATTCCGAATTGAAATCATAAATAATCATGCAACAGGTTATGCAAATGCATAAATATGTGATGAATGTCACTTGTTTATTTCAATAAATATATCGCCTAAAAACAACGCGGGGCAGGGAATGGCTGCCCCATTTTAATTTTTACGTAGGGTGCGTGGTTGACTACTCGTTAGCAAATAATCAAATAGCTAAAGCATTCATCGTGTTGCCCTTATTCATACCCGTGTGCCTTTGACAACGGTACTCCTTAGAAACTCTCTTTGGACTGTTGCCAAAATGTTTGCGGAACGCATAAATAAAATAAGATGTACTCGCATAACCACATTGTTCGGCAATTTTATTGACTGAACCTTCTACGCGTATCAAATTTTTTGCGTGCTGCATTCTGGCATCTAAAAGAATCTGTGAGAATGTCGTTTGCTCTTGCTTTAGTTTTTTCTTCAACAGGCTTTCACTAATGTACAGGCAGTCACAAATATCTTTCAGCTTCCATGGGTGCGCCAGCTTCATGTTGACAATATTTCTCACTTTCCCAGAAACGGATAGCACACCGTTAGTTAATAGTGTAATGAAACCTTTGCATGCGGCAAAAATAGACAGGCAAGAAAAAAGCAAAAGTTCTGAAAAATTATGATGATTGCGTTCTTCCGAGTTGAGATAAGCAATCATTTCATTAAGCAATCCAGTCGGTACATTTGAAGCACGTAAAAACTTCGCAGGAACAGGCACCGTCACTGTCTGGATGTTAGTGCATTGTAGATATTTTTTAATGGTATTTTCATTAAATCCGATTTCTTTGAAATGCCGCTCATAAGGTTCAAAATGCGTACGAACAGCGTTATCTACCATCAGGATCTCGCCGTCAGAGAAGGCGTAATCTTTATCTAAAATGTTAGCGTTGAAGGCATGATGAATAAATATAACAGAACAAACGAGCGACATTTTATCTCCTTAAAACAATAAAGTTTTTATCGATACTTTTTTAACATTTCATATTTATAATTTGCTGTTTATTTTCAGTCTTGCAAACTATTGATAATGAAATGTGTAAGATCCCTTGCAATGCGACCCATTTCTGAAATACCCAGCTGATCAATTGCCGAAAAAATGGCTATCAACGTAAGTGTCAGTAATAAGACAACCACAATTACAGACATGATTTCTTTATAGTTGTCTCTTTGCGTGATTTTGTTTTTCACTGTGGTCGCATGCATTTCAAATATGTTTATTTAGCGGATAACGTTAAAAATCGTTAATCAGTATGCTTAATATAACAGGCTGGAGAATAGAGGAAATAGGACTGGCGCTTCAGTACTGAGCGGAGTTTCTTACAGCTGTAGGCGGAGGTATATATCTTATAACGAGCAGTTTAATTTAGCACATGTGAGTAAATTGCGCGACAATGGTCAATGAGGAATTCTTCTGCTGTGCGGATGACAGCAGAAGAAATGAGGAGGCGAATTAATTTGATGGTTCTAATTCAACCGGAATACTTTTATAGCCAGGAATGCCACTTAATGGATCGTGGTTATCAAGTGTTAGCATGTGATTCGATTCTGGAAAATAGGTCACCAGTGAGCGGTCAGCCATAGGGTAAATGACCACTTTTAATCTATCCATGCGGCGTGAGCTTCGCTTACCGTCTGGCGTAAGCGCAATAAGATTAACTCTTTCGCCGTTTTTTACACGGCAAATTTTAGCTTGTTTAGCACTCATAAAGACCACATCTCGTTGACCGAATACCCCTCGATAGCGATCATCCATACCATAAATCGTCGTGTTGTACTGATCGTGACTGCGTACTGTCGCCATGACTAGCTTACTGTTAAACGCTGAAGAGGGATCTTCTAACAGCCCTTTACTGGTAATGAAATTAGCCTTACCTGACGGCGTCATCCAGCGCCTTTCAGCAGCTGCATTTATCAGGTGAAAACCACCGGGATGACGGATGCGCTGGTTATAGTCGGCGAACTCTGGCAGCACAGCTTCAATGTCATTGCGAATGCGATCATAATCTTCCACCAGATACTCCCAGGCTACCACGCTCTGGGGTAGTGCTGCCTGCGCGATTCCCGCGACCACTGCACACTCTGATTTCAGCATTACACCGGCGGGTTTTAACACGCCACGCGAGGCATGAATCATCGACATTGAATCCTCAACGGTTACCGCCTGCGCACCGCTTTTTTGCATGTCAATCTCGCTGCGTCCCAGAACCGGCAGAATATAGCTATGCCGTGCGGTCAGCAGATGAGAGCGGTTAAGCTTAGTGGCTACGTGTACCGTCAGATCTAATTGTGTTAACGGTACAGCGCTCGCTTCCCGATCTGGCATTGCCAGAGCAAAGTTGCCCCCCATGCAGATCAATGCTCGAGCCTGCCCCGTACATATTGCTTGCATGCTGGCAATTGCAGCATGTCCAGGTGCATGAGGTGGGGTGAAACCATAGCGCTCACCCAGGCGAGCCAGAAACTCTGCAGACGGTTTCTCGGTGATACCGACGGTTCGGTCGCCCTGTACATTAGAGTGACCTCGTAGTGGGCAGATACCCGCACCAGGCTTGCCAATGTTACCTTTCATCAACAGCAGATTGACCAGTTGCTGTACATTCTGGGTACCATGTTCGTGCTGAGTGATCCCCATTCCGTAACAGATAATGGTGCGTTCGGCAGCGGCATATGCATCAGCCAGTTCGGCGATTTGAGTCTGACTTAATCCAGAAATACGTTCGATATCTTTCCACTCGGAATTGAGCACGTCACGGCGTAGCTCGTCAAAGCCGACGGTATGCGTTTGAATAAATTCGTCATCCAGCAATGAGGGCCGACCTGCGGCGCTTGCAGCATCATCGCGCTCAATTAACAGGCGCATCATCCCCTTGAGCAACGCCATATCACCACCAATGCGCACGTTATAGTAGGCACTGGCCAACTGAGTCTCAGAGTTCGTCAGCATTTCAAACGGGTTTTGCGGTGCGGTAAATCGCTCCAGGCCACGTTCCTGTAGAGGATTGATGGCGATCATTTTCGCTCCCCGTTTCACTAAAGCGCGCAACGAAGTCAACATGCGAGGGTGGTTTGTACCAGGGTTATGCCCAATGCAAATGACTAAATCGCATTTCTCAAAGTCTTCCAGCAACACGGTCCCTTTACCTACACCGATACTCGCTGCCAAACCCACACTGGTCGGTTCATGGCACATGTTGGAGCAGTCGGGGAAGTTATTGCTCCCGTATTCACGGGCAAAAAGCTGATAAAGAAAGGCAGCTTCATTGGAAGTGCGGCCCGAAGTATAGAATTCAACCTGATTGGGATCACTATAGCTTTGAAGGCGTTCGCCAATTTCGTCGAAAGCTTGTTGCCAGCTTAATGGCTTGTAACAGTCGCTGACGGCATCATATTTCAAAGGCTGGGTGAGACGCCCCGCAGCCTCAAGCTCGTGGTCTCCCCAGGTAAGTAATGATTGAACCGTATTCTCAGCAAAGAAAGAGGCGTTTACCTGCTTATCCGTGACTTCCCAGGCGATTGCTTTTGCGCCGTTTTCACAAATGTCGAATGACGCACTGTGCTTAGGATCTGGCCATGCACAACCCGGACAGTCAAAGCCCTCTGGCTTATTCATGTCAAACATGGCAATAACATCCTGGCGTATATCCATCTGCTTACGTACTGCATTCGCTACGGATTTAACAGCACCCCAACCACCGGCAGCTCCCTGGTAGGATTCAATTTTTTTCTTCATCTGCTTATCCTGTGTGGAAATGAATTATTAGGATTTGTAATAGCGATGATGCACAGTATATACAAAGGGATTATCGTCAACATGGATATATAAGAGTAGGGGACTACTCTCTTTCTATTTTAATCTATTATCGTTAAACAAAAGATTAAATACGATAAATTAAGCATCATCTCTCATAGTGTTTAAATTAACATATTTTTCAATATAAAAAATAAGACTCTGGCTTCAATTGTGCGCGGATTTTCTTACAGATGTAGGATAATAGCCTTCACAAAATAAATATCCGCGCAATTTTCGTGAATGGAGCGCATAGACCAATGTCAAAATCACAATTATTCATAGATAAAAGTGACACCAATGACTGACTGGACGGTTCCGGCTGCAACCTTGTTTCCTGTTTGTCCATAGGTTGCGCTTAAACCCAGAGGTACTTTGCTTTTATTTACTGTCCCCAGGGAGACGTTTTCTCCCGTAGCCAGTATTTTTCCATTACGCATCAGAGAGACACCCACGCCCGATGCTTTTGTTGCATCAGGTGCTGTGTTAGCAAACACTTGTCGGGCACTATCAGTGGTGGCACCCGAAAGATAAAAAGAGAGCTTTTGCTCGCTTGAGCAATATACCCCAAGAGGTATTTCTGCGCTTCCAGGAAAGTCCGGGAGATTCACGGTGACATTACGACTATCAACGGTGCAGCCGCCTGTTGGCATAACAACACTGTTATTGGAAATAATATTCCACGTGAAATTACGCGGATTTCCGCTTCCTAATGTTGCAATTTTATACATATGAATACGGGCAATGACTTCCCCCGCTTTTATGACAACTCCACCGGCCGCCCCAACTGGGGTGATATAGAGTTTTAACGGTAATGGCATCGGTGTCTTATCACCAATATCTAATACGTTGGTATTTGTCGTCAACGGGAAGGGGTAGGTCACATTATTCCAGTACAGCGATCCTTTATATGACTGTAGAGAGCCTGCGAAAGCTGAGCCTTGTACCAGGTTTATATGATCAGTGTCGTACCAGCCGCCGTAATCATTCCAGCAACTTATGTGCTGAGACAAGTCTACAACCAGATTCTGGCCCGGTTGTATTACAGGGTCGAGATTAACATAAACAGAGGTTGTACCTGCTCCAATACTTGACCCGCCATCGACATTACAACTGAAGGCAAAAACTTTGCCTGCCATTAATAGAAGATAAATACCGAACAGAAGCTTCATACTTATTGTTTTACCCATGATATATCCTAAGGTTAAAAAATTGATTTAAAAAGGAGGCTAAGAAAATCGAATCGACGTTATTGCCAGGTGTAGATCACATTGATTAGCGCCTCGATTGTTCCCTGGCTTGCGTTTCCATTCACCGTGATAGCTCTTGCCTTAAGTGGAAACTGTGCATTACGAGTGATCTCATCAACAATAACCGTTTTGCTATCGCCATTTTTTAACGTCGCATCCTGGTCATCCCTTAGCTCTATCTGAATATTTTCGGCAGTACCTTCATTTTTGTAATAACCCGTATTGTCAGTTGAACCTGTCACGATTGCCGTCACTGCACTTGTTTCAACCGGACAATCGGTTAATGACAAAGTAATATTGTGCCAGCCTGATGCAGAACCAGGTTGTTGCAGATTGCGCGTATAAAGATCCCCGAGATTAACGTTAGCTTCTTTGGTTTGAATAGTGCAGGGTTTAGCGACTACCCGACCATTAACAGTGATAGTGACATCGGCGGCCTGGAGAGTTGCTGTGAATAACGCGCAAAACGTAGCTAACAAGAACCTCTTGTGAAGTCTTTTCATATCTGACTCTGATTATTGAAATTCAAGGGTAAAGGTTGCCGAAGCGCTCACCAGTCCCGGATTGACGGACTTCTGAGTTGACTTCAAACGAGCGGAATAAGGCAAAATATTGTTCTGTTCTGGTACCAGTGGGATCCACTGCATCCCGGCATGAAGGTCATTCAATTTCACCGGACGCATATTTCCGTCCAGTATTTCTATACCCAAACCGGAGGCCGTATTGCTTCCTTCATCCAGTTTCAACAGAGTATTATTTTCTGCATCCTCAATACCGTTAAATGCAACCCGAACCCCCGTTGTCCCTTTACTGCATTCACTTAACGTAATCTGAAAAGGGACGGCTGGACTTGTGCTACCGGTCGTTGGAAATTGTCTGGCACTGTTTTTTTGGAGATCTACGGTAAAATTAAGCGAATCCGATGAGACTGTGCAGCCATAATCGAGGACGCGCCCGCTAATTTTAATAACGCTATCTGCGGATAAAGCAGAATAGGTGGTTAACCCCAGACATAAACCGAGGAAAATAACGTTATTGTATTTCATAATCTATTGTTCCTTAGCGACAGATTGCTGTCTGCTGGTTCAGTAAGGTTCCAGGAGTGACTTCAGGAAGCTTGTAATCGACTATACAGTTTGAGTTTTTATCATTGCCCCATGAAACCTGTAATTTCCCTGACCGTGGAAGTCCAGTCAGATAAACCTGACCGTTTTCCGCGACAATGCTGCCATTTTTATTCTCTCCGTGAGTGACAATTGCACCGAATGGAACGCTCTTATTACCGTACTTCAACGTCATTAATACTTTCCCGCCGATTTGTGCATTAAATGTTGCTCTGGCAATAGCACCGTGAGTTGGGATGACAGTGACAACGGTTTCATCCAGTTCAACATTATCTGCAAGGGAATTCGCGTCAAGAGCGACACGATTTTCTCTATATTCTGTCGCAAATGGTAATATGGCATAGCCACGCCAGTCGGTATGAATTCCGGTCTGGTTCTCTATTTTGACATTATCAGCGCCAGGAGCCTTAACCAGAACCATTGTGTCGCCCAGCGGCTGTCCAAAGGTGATGCCATCAGCATGAGCAATAATGCCACCACTCATTCCGTAATAAATCTGGCTGCTGTCACCACTCCGACTGTAACCGACATTCGTATTACCGTAAGCTCCACGATAATTAAGAGAACTGTAACCACTGGTGCCAGACGATGTATTACCCCCGTGGGTATTACCGACCTGAACACTATAATTCAGGTTATTATCTGGCAGCAGAGTGCCATAAACCCCCGATAGATTGGTCATGCCGCCTTTCAAATCGTTTGACATACTGTAACTGGCGTTTGAATTACGAAATGCTGACTGACTGTCTGTACGCATCCAATGACTGAAGGGAACATTTAGCGTAAAAGCGAGTAAATGATCCCGATCGTTTTGCCATATATTATTGGAATAGCTGTAATTCAGCGAAGTCGTAATATCACCAAACGGCACATTTAATCCAAATGATATTTGCTGGTCGCTGCGTGACGTGTTCCAGTAACTTTGTCGACTGGCACTGAAAAATGTCGTACCGTAATTTCCAAGCTGCTGAGAAATGCTTATTTGTTCCTGACCACGCTTACTGTAGAACAGATTAAAATAATCAATAAATTGTGTCTGCTCATTAGTGTCTCCGGTAGGAGGCTTGACGGTGTAACCACTCATTCGACTGTAGGCACTGTCGGATAAGTTATAAAAACCTTGCGTAGAATAGCGATATCCTGCGACCTGGATATTGGTTCCTGTCTGGTAGAAGGATTTGCTGTAGACGGATTTAACCGATTGACCGCTGTGACGGGTGTCATCTGCAAGCGTCGTATTGGCTTGCGTGATATCGAAAGAAAAGGCACCAAACAGTCCCAAATCTTTACCAATACCAAGGTTGAAGGCCTGATATTCTTCTGCAATTTGCATTCCGCCATAAGGTGTCCAGTTTCCTTCCAGTCCATGCATCAAGCTACCTTGTATGAACTTGGGGGAGCTTTGCAGGTTATTTCCACTACGATATTCCCCCATGGCAAGCGCATAACGCGTATATCCAGCACGTTGGAGAACCGGAACAGACGAATAAGGAACATATAATGTCTGAATACTGCCGTCTGCCTCTTTTATGGTTACTTGCAGATCACCACCATTGGCCGCAGAGTTGATATCATCAATAGTAAAAGGGCCGGGTGGGACAGTAGTCTGATAAACATCGTATCCATTCTGTTTTACACTCACTTGTGCGGTGCCGCGGGCAATACCATGAATCACCGGAGCGAAACCATGTTGGCTATCGGGCAACATCGCTTCTGTTGAATTTATTTTGAGGCCACGAAAGTTCACACTATCAAAAATATCGCCATCGGTATAACTATCACCTACCGTTAAGCGTGAGCGTAAGGGAATAATGTCACGTTCAGCCGACGTATTGATATGCTGCCATTTATTGCTGTCAGATGAATTGCTACTCCCACTGTTATAACTCCACGTTGAGTTATCGCGCAGTCGCCAACTACCAATGTTGATGCCACTCTGTAAATTCAAATATGCATAGTTGGATTTTCCTGCATTATGGTTACTACGATTATTAATAGAATTACCATTAAAACTATAGTTTAGAAGCCCAGCATTTATTCCTTCTTCCCACAGATCAGGAGAAACATAGCCGCGAGCCATTCTGCCAACATAAATTTGCGGAACGGAGAGTGACAGATGTTGCTGACCAATATCAAACTCAGTTGATGCGTCGGCCAAACGATCCTGAAGTGGTGTGCATGCGCTGTTGTCCGGCACATGTTTTTCTGCCGAATGTTCTTTATTGTCTAATAACGCTGATTTTTTTATGCCAAGACTGACTAGAAGATCTGTACTCAGGCATGGGATGAGATCTGCGTTATTATCATCTGCAATAAAAGTAATATCCCGACTAGTCATAAATTCGTCGTTCAAATAAATGTCGACCCGATATGTACCAGGTGGTGCCTCGCGTCCCTTAGTAAAGGCGGATAAATCGACAGATTCAGCAAGATCATTGCTTAAAAACCGTGGATTAAAATAATACTCTGCGTCAACGGGAAATACCGCAGTTGCTAAGCCAAGGGCAATGGTAAGCCGTGCAAAGCGAGGCAGTAGTAACACCTGATGCATACGATATGCCTTAAATGCGGCACGAAAGGCTGTCATTATTAATTCCGATTGAGTTTATTATTAATTAGGTCACTGGCTTACTGCATGGTTGCCTTAATACGCGGAGTTAATGCACCGTAATCATTGATCGTCTGAAAACTGATATCCCCGGTTGCAGCATGCGGGATATCCACCGATACTTCACCTTTTGGCGGCACCATGGTGTTTGGGAGATTGCTATTTCCTGCTTTCATATTTGTTACGGTAATGAAGTAGGGCGTTGGATTAATAAGAGTGAGTTTGCTGCCGCTGCGACGAAACCGAAGCATTGCAGGCGCTTCTTCAGGTGCCATTGCCAGGTTCGTGGGGCGATAAAACATTTTTATGCGGCTAATAATTGCCAGCTGTAATGTATTCTCATTCTTCTGATCTTTTTCCATAGCAGGAATAGCTTTAACATTAACCCAGAACAGGCTTTCACGGTCGCCTGGTAACTGATGATTAGTGGCGTTGATTATCCGCAGCGTATTCTCTTTTTTACCTTGCATGGAAAAAAGCGGTGGCGTAATGACAAACTGGGTGTCTTTTTGGTCACCCTCATTTTCTATCCATGACTGAATGAGATAGACACTGGCAGGATCATTATTCGTGACAGGCAATAAAACCTGTTTCTGGTTTGCCGGATAAATTACCCGCGTCGCACCCAGTGCGACAGCTGCGTTGGCAACGGTGCTATGGCAAGCAAAGAGCAATAAAAGTAACACTGTCGCCATAAAGGAAATAGAGTAGGGGGTACGCGTAGTTTGCATCTGATGCATTCTCCATGTGTTAAGAGGATAAGCGGGGAAACCGTTACATCAGACAATCGGTAAATGTTGCTAATACATTGGCGACTCGCCGGGTTTCCAGACTTAATGCGTTTGTAATAAATGTTGGTTCTCTTTTAATAGGAAAACCTTGCTACAAAGTAAATATTTTAAATAACAGTAAGTTTAACTACTGTTGTTTATTGATCGTTTAGATATTATGTGATTTTTTCATACCGCTCCAAAACACAAACTATTCCTCATTAATAATGAGATGAACATTGGTGAATTGCTCGGGTGTGCGTAGCCATGCCACACACACCCTGTTTCAATTTCAGATGACGTATAGCCACCTTAAGATTGGATTATAGATATTGAACTTTGAAGGTCGCATCAGCGTTTGCAGTACCAGCTACTGACTGCCCGAGAGCAATATAACGAGCCTGGAACGGCAGTATATTCGTGCCATCAATCAAGTCAGTTTTAGCGCTAAAAGTGGCACCATCAAGTATTAATACCTCACCCGTACGGTCCAAAATTTGAATACCGACATTTTGGGCAGAGCCTGCCGCTGAACTCTGCAGCGCTAACGTATCGTCATTACTGGTGACAGTAGTACCCAGGAATGCAACAGCTGCATTACTGGAAACATTGGTATCACAATCATTCAGCTTGATATTGAAGCCAACGGCGGAGCTGAGGTCACCCGCTTTAGCCAGACGAGAAGAACGGACCTGACCCAGCTCAACCGTTTGGTTCATTGATTCTGAATCAATCGCACAAGCGGCATTTACCACTTCACCTTTAAAATGAATAACACCGCCATTAACAGTGGTCGTTACTGATTCATCACCCTCGGCTGCGCTTACCGCAGCAGACGACATCGCCAACACAGAAACGACAATCATACCGACATGTTTGAGTTTCATAATTCTCCAAAATTTATATTTAAGTAGCTGAATAAAGAAAGTTAACAATTAAGTCATTCTGTTATTGCTTATAAAACAAGAATCATTCTTGATGGGATATTGCCCTGAGAATATAGTTTCCAGGGTTATTACATTTCACGAAGAACGATAATATCTTTAAATTACAAGGACACCTAATCACAACAAGTTTATTGCAGCACTTGTTGTAGAGGGTATTTGCAAAGACATTTTATGTCGCTAAATAACATTACGATTTCATTATGCATGTTATTTATAAACAGCGACTAAACAGAATATTATTGCGAACAAGGGAAGTGTCAGGAAAGGTCAAGAGCGGCCAATGGTTTATATGGCTATAAAACATTAGCTATGGTTAATGTTTGACTGGTGTAACTAACACGGAATTGCTCTAAACAGATAAGTGCAGGGTTTATTAAAGCTGACCGACAGACTTTCTTAACCCGGTAATATCTCTCTTAGGTGACTCTCCAAACATCCGCGAATATTCCCGACTGAAATGGGATAAGCTTTCGAAACCGACAGCATAGGCTGCAGTGGTGACATCGTAATGTTCATTCAGCATCAGTCGCCTGGCTTCATTGAGGCGTAGCCATTTCTGATACCGGAGTGGACTCATTCCCGCAAGCTGTCTGAAGTGTTGATGAAAAGAGGGGGGTTCATTTGCACGCGGTTTGCCAGCCTGACTCTTCAACGCAGGGAAGATGCGGCAAACGACAAACCTGCATACCAGCCAGCCTATATCCGGTATGCACAGGCCAATCATGAAAGAGGAGAGGCTTTATGTTCTGGAACCCTGAAGTAATAACGACGACTGGAAAATCGCTTCGCATCACTCAAATTCCATTTAACTATTCTGGGTTTGAGGAATATACATAATTTACGACAGCACCAGAAACAGTATAACAAACTGTTTTAAATGGATATTAATCAAATGACGATTCAAACTCACAGTTATGAACTCAGTTTTGGTTCATAACTGTGTTAAACGCTGTCCATAAATCACTCGATGTTACGCTTATTGGTTCATGAACTGTTCGTTCTAATTTTGTGATGTGCGTCAGGTTTTAGTGTTCAGTAATGTTACCTTTTACTCGATGATCGATTGTTTAGCACCTCTCCCACAACCGGAGCAGCGGTAAATGCGTTTGGCCAGCCAGCATAGAAGGCGGCCTGGGTAACGATCTCCCCAGCTTCCTCAACAGAAAGTCCATTATCCATTGCTCTATTGAGGTGATAGCCAATCTGCGCGCTCTGTCCGGATGCGATTAAGGCGCTGACCGTAATCAGGCTTCTGTCGCGGGGTTTCAGCGCGGGTCTTTGCCAGAGATCCAGGAAGAGTGGATCAGCAGTGAATTTAACCAGGCCTGGAGATATTGGGCCAACATTTTTTTCCACTGTCTCTGAACGCTGCTTTTCTGCTTCCTGATTGAGAGGAAGCAGGTCCGGAGAAGCTTCAGGAAGTGCATCTGCCGTGACGCCACGAGTTTCAAATACTGCTTTGGTCACGCTGACGGCTGACATTGCATTTGGCCAACCTGAGTAGAACGCCAGATGGGTAATGATTTCTGATAATTCCGCTGGCGTCACGCCGCTATCGAGAGCGACGTCAATATAGTGCTTAAGCTCGGCAGGCTGGTTGCGGGCAATCAGCATGGCGACGGTCACCACACTACGATCCCTCGGTGAGAGGGCGTCGCGTGTCCACAGATCTTCAGTAATAGCTTCGCGACCAAAGCGCGCGAGAGCCGGTGAGACGGAACGAATATCAGCTTCCGAAATCGCTGACGGTTCTATTTTCATCATAGCTTTACCTCTTGTTTCCTCAGCATTAGCAAAATCAGAAATAACAAGCGACATAGCCGCTGCTGCAAGTACGCTTTTCATGTTAATCCTTACTGGTCAACGTTGCGGCTCCTGTTTGATTCCGCCTTTGTTACGAAGAAATACCGGTTTTACCGGGATTACGTCCTTCCTGGCGCTCATATGCGCCGTTTGCCTGAGGTAATCCAGGAAGTGCAGCGTTTGTCGGTGCAGTTGATAATCCTCCTCACTGGCGTAAATCTCATAGAAATACCAGCGTTTTGGAGTCTCTGAATCTGTACCGGCATACATGGCTAACACGCCTTTCTCTACTTTGAGCGACTCGACCATTTCAGGAAGGACGATGTTTCTAAATTCGCTCTGAAATTCAGGCTTTACTTCGACGATCACCAGATTATTGATAGTTCGTTCATTCGGTATGATGTGTTTGTCGCCCAGAAACTGTGGCTCCAGGGTAATTTTCTTCTTCCTGTCAATAATGTCAGGTGCACGAGCAGCGAATGCTTTGTATGGGGCGGCATTGAGATGTTTGCGATAAGCACGCTCATTTTCATAGAGTTCGAACATGAATGCCTGACCTGAATTGTCGCTGCGTTGCAGGGCATACATCGCCAGTGTACCTGCTTCATGATCAACCGAAGCGGAAATCGTCTGTCTGGCCACGTCTGCAAAGTCGTTGTCCCGATCGGGTCTGATGCCGAGCTCGAAGATATTCATCTCCGGCTTATTCGGCGCGTCCGGTTTTGTTGCAAAGACAGGGCTGCTTATTAGCATGCAAATTAAAAGCATAAAAGTCTTTTTCACGATGATCTTTTTACTGACGTTACTGTTTAAGACGTTCGATCAACTGGTGCTGGTAAGAACGTAACCGACCGCTACTGGCGCTCTCAAAGACGAGAGGAGGAAAAGTGAATAAGGGCTATCGCATCCAGACCTGCTTAACATCTTTCGTTTGCGGCGTATTTTGCGCCATGACCCCCGTCAGAACATGCGGCTGGTAGGTTTCTTCCAGAAACTGAATTTCCTCCGGACTTAGTTGAAGATTTACTGCGTTTACCGCGCCATCGACATGAGCTTTTTTTGTAGCCCCTACGACAGGTGATGTGACTTTTGTCAGCAGCCAAGCGAGAGATATTTCCGTCATTGACACCAGATGGCGTTCGGCCAGTTCGGCTACACGCTCAATAATGCTGCGATCCTGTTCAGCCGTGCTGTCATATTTTCCACGCGCATAGTCATCCTCTGTGGCTCGCCGTGTATAGCCTTCTTTACGAGAGAGGCGGCCGCTGGCCAGCGCGCTATAGGGGGTCATTGCGATATTATCCTCAGTGCACAGGCCGAAGAGCTCCCGTTCATCTTCGCGCATAATTAGATTGTAGTGGCTCTGTACGGAAACAAAGGGCGTCAGCCCTTCGCGTTCAGCAAGGGCGTTCGCCTTCGCCAGCTGCCAGGCATAGCAGTTTGAAATACCAACAGATCGTACTTTGCCAGCAGTAACAGCGGTATGTAACGCTTCAAGCACGTCGATAATGGGCGTGTTGTAATCCCAGATGTGGTAGATGTAGAGGTCGATATAGTCCATCCCCAGATTCTTCAGGCTCTGGTCAAGGGATTGAGCGATTGCCTCTTTTCCGCTGATCCCTCCGGCAATTTGTGCGGGGGTTCGCGGCAGAAACTTGGTGGCCAGGACGATATCATCGCGTTTCGCCATCTCCCGTAATGCCCGGCCAACGTATCGCTCACTGGAGCCATTCTGGTAGGCTATAGCGGTATCGTAAAAGTTGATGCCCTTTTCAAGGCCATAGCGAATGATGTCGCGGCTTGCTGTTTCGTCCAGCGTCCAGCTATGCTGACCCGTCGACGGATCGCCAAACCCCATGCATCCCATGCAGATGCGGGAAACAAGTAAGTCACTTTTACCGAGCCGGGTATACTGCATTGTTATTCTCCCTCTGGATTATTCACGACGGAATTGAGCAGTTCGACAAGCCTTGAAGCGTGTTCCCGGGCAAGCGTTTTTTGCTGCGCGATTTTGTCGGCATCCCGGTCGGCATAGCTGATACCGCAGGTATAAACCGGCGCCAGCAGCTCAAGATTGCACAGCCTTGCCGTGGTTTCGAACGGAATAAGATACTCTTCAATGGTATGGCCAAAGAAACTGTCGACGGTATAGAGCTCCTCTGGCGCTCCCGTTGTAAAGGAGAGGATCAGCTTTTTACCGCCCAGTTTCGCCGTTGAGCCATGCGCGAAGCCGTGAACAAAGACCTCGTCCAGCCATTTTTTCATTAATCCTGGCAGCCCATACCAGGAAAAAGGGAACTGCCAGACAATCACATCGGCCCTGAGCAGGCTTTCCTGCTCCGCCGCGATGTTGAATTTGCCATCCGGATAGAGCCTGTCCAGACGACGAATCTCAACATCGGGTAGGGCGGTCTCCACTTCATCAAGAATAGTGGCATTGGCGACGGAATGGGTAAGCTCAGGATGGCCTGAAACAATAAGGATATTTTTCATTTCAATGAGTTAAATATATTTGGTGAATGTTTAACCCAGTATAGAGTGACTCCATTATTTTTTTTAGAGCAGTAAAGACTCATTCACTTTTAGACAAAAACTAATAATGGTCAACTGTTCTCATTGTACCGGTCATCACGAACCCGTGAACTACGCCGTGATGCACAGTAAACGTTCTGCATTGCGAAATGCGATGGCCTCTTTTTCAGCCTTGTTGACGGGCAGACTGTCTATAAAGGTTTTTACACCGTCCAGGGTCTGATAGGGATAATCGACGGAGAACAGGATCCTTTCTGCCCCCATTAACTCGTAGATAAACTTGAAGTGCGGCAGTGTCAGCATACCTGACGGGGTAACGTAAACGTGTTCCTGGAAGGTTCTCGTTAGCGTGCGTGACAGACCCGTTGCAGCCAGTGGTAGGCTGTCATCAAGACGCTGGAGCCAGAAGGGTAACATCTCCCCCCAGTGGCCACTGATTACCTGCAGGTTGGGATATTGATCAAATGCGCCCGATAACATCAGCCGCAACAAATGGATCCCCGCTTCGTGATGCCAGCCCCAGGCAAACATAGAAAGCCTGGCGTTGACCTCTGCGCTGAAGCCCGTGAAGTAGGCCTGCTGTACGCTTTTAAGCGGTAACCCGGGATGAAGATAGAGTGGCACATTCAGTTTATTAAAGCGGGAAAGCAGGGAGTCGGTCAGGATTATGACCATCAGCGACGGTTTTCCCCCTGTCGCCAAGGAAAGGTGCCTGCTCAAGCGCAACAGGCATACACGCTCGCCCTAACTCGCTGTCGAGATAATGTTCTTCGAGGCAAATGATTTTCATATTCTCACCATTCATACAAAGCAGTAAAAGTGATACAGATTAGAATCACCCGGAACAGCCCGTTCGTGTGTGTCATTCATGACAGTCTGTTCCGGACGGGCTTTACACCATCGGTTTTTCCCAGGCGCCTCGTGTATCCACTCTGGTCTCTGCGGCGAGTTGTTCCAGCAGGATGATTTCCTCATCGCGTAACTGGATGTCTGAAGCGCAGGCGGCGTCCAGAACGTGATGGACTTTAGTCGCACCAACGAGGGGAAGGGTACCTTTCGCAATAGCCCATGCGATGGCTATCTGTGCCACGCTGGCATTCCTTTCGGCTCCCATTTTTTTCATGGCGGCGGTTAGTCTTTCTATCTGCGGCAGTACTGCGTTATAACTTTCGGCCCGGCCACTCCCGGCAGGCATGGGATGATTTGAATCATAACGACCACTGAGCGCGCCTTGCTCCAGGACCATGTAAGCAAAGAACGTGATGTTATTTTGTCGGCAATAATCAAGGATCCCGGCCTCTTCAGAAGCGCGATAGAGCAGGCTGTAGTGATTTTGTACTGCACTGAGGGAATAACCGGAAGCGTTAAGGATTTCATTGGCGCGTCTGATTTGTGCCAGATTGTGGTTGGAAACACCTACGCGTTTTACCTTACCGCTTTGTAAAAGTGGGATCAGTCCTGGTGTCCATTTTTCGACGTCGAGGGGATTATGGATCCAGTAGATATCAATCGCGTCCACGCCCAGGCGCCCAAGGCTGGCCTCAAGCATATCGCTGACAGGCTGCGCAGACTGCTTGTCCGCAATCTGCGGCGTGAATTTGGTGGATAAAATTATGTTCTCGCGGGGAAACTGACGGACTAATGCTCCCAGCGCAGTCTCGGAACTCCCCATACCATATACTGCTGCGGTATCCCAGAGATTGAGGCCCTTACTCATGGCCGCAGTGAACACTTCTGCCATCTGAGTATCAGAAAGATGATTACCAAAGACGGTGTCGCCGCCGGCAAAGCCTGTGCCCCAGGACCATGTACCTAGTGCGACTGGAGGTAGTGTTTTCATATTCAGCTCCTGAAAAAAGGCCGGATCGTGGCTGACTTAAACCGGCCAAGTAAGGTGAGTAACGATGAATTAATTAAGCTGTCCGGCGGAGTGCATTTAACAGCGCCACACCAACCCCATGTGCTGAAGCGGGATTCTGCCCCGTGATAAGGCGATCGTCGGTAACCACGTTTTCAGACCAGTTTGGAGCTTCATGATAAAGCGCACCATGCTCGCGAAGTGCGGTTTCAAGCAGGAAGGGAACCACATCTGTTGTGTGAACTTCTTCCTCTTCCTTGTTGGTAAAGGCCGCCACATTTTTCCCTTTTATCAGGTATTCGCCGCTACTGAGTTTTGCGTCAACCAATGCCGCAGGCCCGTGGCAGACGGCTGAGACAATCCCATCACTTTCATACACTTCGCGGATAATACGCTGGGCATCCTGATTATCACGGAAATCCCACATGGTCCCATGACCACCTGCAAAGAAAACTGCGCTGTAATCGGCACCTTTCAGCTCGGATAACGCAGGTGTTGTTGCCAGGCGCTGCTGAAAATCGGTTTCGTTCCAGTACCAGGCGTTAACAGGGTCGCTGAGGTCAAATCCATCCACCGGTGGCTGCCCCCCGCGAATACTGGCTATTGTTGTTTTTATTCCGGCATCTTCCAGTACTTTCAGCGGATGAGTCAGCTCGGCCAGGAAAAAACCGGTTGGTACACCGGATGCGCCTTTAATCGGATGGCTGGAAACGACACATAGCACTGGTTTATATGCAGGTTTCATATCGGTCCTCACTCTTTATTTTTAAATTCATCGGCGAAGAGATTTTCCCAGTTAATAAAGGAGCCAAGCGGTATACACTCGAAGCTTAGTAAGCCTGCTTTTGCCAACGGGAATTCGGCCATAACGTTCATCGCTTCATCGACAGAGTCACATTCAAGAAAAATAGCGACGCCAGGTCTGTCCTGACGGAAGTAGATGTCGCGGATGAAGCCTGATTTATACAATCCCCAGGCGTGCAGCGCTTCAGCGTTGAGGTGCGGAGCATATTTCTCCAGCGATGCTCCAGGGGCAGGGATATCCAGACATAAAATTCGCATCATAGTCTCCTGAACTCAGGTCGTAGTAGAAAGAGACTAAAGTATAAGAGGCGTATTTCAGGAAGATTAGAGGGTCATTGACTTAAGCATTTTTAGACTGTACTTAATAATCAGGCGAGAATTGCTTAGGAAAACATTATGAATAACGCTCTTTATAACCAGATTCGCATCTTCCAGAGCATTGCGCGGGAGGGCAATATTTCGGCAGCCGCAAGGAAACTGGAAATTACGCCTCCCTCCGTCAGCAATGCACTAAAGCTGCTGGAAGAGTATATCGGCCATCCGCTTTTTGTGCGTACGACCCGCCGTATAGAGCTGACGGAAACCGGTCAATTATTGCTGGAACAGACCGCTGCGGCGGTGGAGTCGCTGGAAAACTCACTTGAAAGCATTCGCGACCAGCATCAGGAGCCCTCTGGGATGGTGCGAATTACGCTCTCGCGTTTTGCCTACCTGTTAATTCTTAAGCCTGCGATGGCAGAATTCTGTCAGCAATATCCGGGTATACAGTTAGAAATTTCGGTCTACGACGGTACCGTGAATATCATCAAAGAGCGTTTTGATCTGGGGATCCGTTTTGGCGATATTCTTGAGGGAGGGGTGGTGGCCCGACCGTTAATGAAACCGTTTCGTGAAGGATTATATGCATCCTCAGCGTATCTCTCCCGACATGGAACGCCTGAAGTGCCGGCAGATCTCTGTCATCACCAGCTGATTGGTTACCGTTTTATCACCAACAACCGCATCCTTCCGCTGCTCCTGAACGATCGCGGTGAGCAGTTGACCGTTGAGATGCCGGGGCAGTTAATCAGCAACGATATTGACGTTATGGCAGACGGGATCCGTAACGGGCTGGGAATTGGGCGCTTGTTTGAGCCTGTCTGGCAGTTACAGCCGGACAGGGAGCGCTTTATTCCGGTGATGGAGAGCTACTGGAAAACCTACCCGCCAGTGTATCTCTATTACCCCAAAAACGCGGGTAAAACGAAAAGAGTGAAGGCCCTGATTGATTTTCTGATATCCACTACGGGGCGATAAAGACGATAACGCCTCGTTCAGTATGGAGATGCATCGAATGGCATTGTGAGTTTTTTTCACAGATGGGCATAATCGTCAGTGGATTTTACATACAAGGATAGCGCCCACATACTGACATCATTAATTAACGTTGGGTGAGGTTTACCGGGGGGAGGGGAAAGCGAACCAGGAGATGGAGGTGGCCAATCTGGTACGAACCGCCGCGTAGCTTGCACGGCAAGAGCTGCTGACTGATTCATCAGTTAAGCTACTGAAAGAGCGGAACACATGAACTTAAGAACAAACCCACCACATTTAACATAATATACATTATGCGCACCAACATAAACCAAGGGAGAATCCAGTCGTTGGCGGTCATGATTGTCCTGCTCATTAACAACGGCCAAACCCCATATCTTACTTAATACCGTATTCTCGGCTTAACCGACGGTGCAACCTCAACACATTGGTTTCAACTGCCGTCACCACGTTCTCCGGAAAATCTGTCGGTAATGAAGTCTTCACGTTATCCAGTGCTGCCGGAATCATTCTGGCAAAGTCACTCAGGATTTCATGCATCTGCACTTCCGGAAATTTCAGCACCTTTGCTGTCGCCAGAAAATGTCGCGGATAAATTTTATCGATTGCCGTTTTTTTGCCTTTGGATGCGTTAAGCCCCATTGCCAGTTTAAGATCGCTGATGTGTATTCCTGCGCCACCCAATACCGGAAATGCTGAAATGATGTCGTAAAATGGCGTGAGTCGATAACTGCCGCCAGCCTGAATAAATACGGAGAAGTTTTTTGCATGGCCATCCGTTGCGCCAATCACCCACTGGAACACCTGAAACTTCATAAAATCATAGCGATCTTTCAGCGCCTCGCTGGACCCCATCAAAAAAGCCATTATCCGCGCGATGCCTGGGCCTCCATCTGATTCATATTTCACCGATGAAGGTAAACCGAATGTCTGACACATATCCTCCTGTGGCAAGCGAAGTAAAACCGTTCGCTCAGCATTCCAACGCCTGTCAAAACGTTCGACCGCTAACGCGCGCACATTTCCCGCTTTAATGATTTCTGCGTCCGGCACATTCAACCCAAGTTCTTTCGCCAGCAGCAGACAGTAATACTCATTATCAACGCTTTGGCTGAGATCGAGCGTCGCATTGGGCTGCCTGATTTCGCCAATCGGTAATTTAATGATGTGCGTCGTCGGCGTTATTCCTTTCGGAATGCACCAGTCATTGCCTATTCTGAGCAGCGCTGTCTTCTCCTGCGCGCCAGCAACCGAGATGCGAAAGTCATTTTCTTCTCTAATCATGCCCAGAGGGATATCTGCTTTATAAGCCGTTAATACTTCTTCAAGCCTGGCTTCAGTGAGCTGTTCCCATGCCATTATCGGGCGCGTTATGGTTTCATTTTCGGGTAATAACGTTACGGCACCAACGCTATCTCGCCCTATTTCTGACAATAAATCAAACGGTTGTCTGGATTTAGCATGATAACGTTTAACGATCCGGTCACGTACAATCGGGCTATCGGGTAGCAGGTTATCGAAGAAGTTAAATACAGCATCAGAGGTGATATTCCCCCTCTGCAATGGCAGCGAAAGTGATAACGGTCTGGCATAACGGTTGGCTAACCACTCCGGTGCATACTTAAAGGTGTGCGCGCCATTGGCTAACTTCGTTAACTCGCCTACCCGCTGGTTGTTCATCCAAGTGACAAGTTTAGGCATTACCACTCCAGATCTTGCTGTTCTGTTGATTCTGGCGAGGCATTTTTCGTGTCGCATAGCGTCATTGAGAGTTCAAGCGACTGTAAAATCTTAAAAAATGTCGTCAGCGTGGTATTGTCAGGGTTGTTTTCGAAATTGGAAATTGTCGCCTGCTTAATGCCGATTTTTTTCGCCAGCTCGCTCTGCGTCCAGCCATTTTGCTGACGAACCAGTTTCATTGCATTCGCTAATTGCGTTGGGCTATAGATCTTCTGAAAGCTCATCATGTCATACGTCCACAGCAAATTTATCCGCTCAAGGGGATATTATCAGTTTTATCCTTTAGTGAGGATAAAGTCAATCTGGAAACACATCTTATCCGCTCTACGGGATAAACGCTGCGATATCCGCGATCGCGGATAAAAAGGAGGATTTAAAAGTCGTTTGAAGTCGGCAATATTAAGCCGCATGCATCTTCGACATGCGGCTTATACGGTTTACCAGCTATATTTCACACCCAGCATGCCCTGAGTATCGCTATAGCCTTTATCACCTAGTTGCACACCGACATTCCCCCACAGGCTAAGGTTGTTATTTACTTTCGCCTCAACCCCGGTACGTACTTCACCGAGATTACGCGCACCATCACGGCTTACGGTTTGACCATTCATCTTCACGGCGTAGACTTTGCTGTTGTTGATCCAGTTCGCTTCAATGTAAGGCTGGAACTCACGCTGTTTACCATTGTCACGCTGGTGATGACTGTTCAGGTAGGTTTTCACCCCAAGTCGCGTTTGCACGTTTCCGTCTCCTTCCGTTTCAATGCGTGTTCCGTCTTTCCGGATATGGTCAGAATCTTTCACACCCATCCAGGTGATTTGCACCTGTGGCTGGACGTACCAGGTATTCAGCGTCCCTTCGCTGCCGCTAAATGTTCCCGCTTCAAAGGTATACCCACCCTCAACAGAGGCCGTCACACCGCGAGAATCATAGTCGTCAGCAGAACGGTTATCGGAACTAACGCTGTTATCAAACCAGTTATACAGCGCCCAGCTGTCAACATAAGCGCCGGTCTTATTCGCATCGTTCTGATACCAGGTCGCGTACAGTCCTGCGCTGTAACCGCTGATGCGCCCATCCGATTTATAACCCACATGATTACTCTGAGTATTACTGTGCTGATTGGCGTAGCCTGCCATCACGCCAAGATGCCAGCGATCCTGCGCGTTGCTACTCCACTGCGCCAAATCGCCTCCTAGCTGCAATACATAGCGGTTAGCCTGAGTATTTAGCTGGCCGTCACCGGTCCTGAAACGTTCGTGCCCTCCGACATGACGCATCCACATATTGGTTGCCGAATCCTGAACTCGCAGTGAATCTGTATACTGCGGCTCACCCAGACGGTCGTGTAATCGATGGCTAAACAGCGAGTTGGCTGCGGCAATGTTGCTGATATAGCTTCCGGCCTCCGGGCGATAAACTGATGGGCCTTCCGGATCCACAACAGGGGGATTATTGATGGGATCGGGTGTATCCGCTGGCGTTACGCCGTCCCATTTACTGGTCAGATACCAGTTTTTCTCGTCATTCCCCTTCCCTTTAGCCAGCGTGTAGACGTAAGCCCCAGCTTCGACAGTTCCGGTGGTCAGCGCGAAGTTACCTGCAGAATTACCGCCAACCTCAATGAGTTCAATACCGTTGACCGTTTGTGCACCAACGCCGCCAATGTTATCAACCCGAACGCGAGTATTGCCCTGCGTATCACCTTTTACGTTCATTTTATCCGTGGGGGAATTATCGCTACCCAGCGTCGCGTTGAACGTCATCAGGCCATTGTTTCCGGTATAGTTACCGTTAACGGTCAGTACATTCCCCGGTTTCCCCCCTTCGCTGTTCATTTGAACCGTGCCATCATTCTCCAGGTTACCGCCGACAGTGGTTTTAGCGACACGCAGTGTCCCCCCTGGCATAACGTTCACATCACCTGCAGTGGTGACATTTCCCGACATCACACCGCTGTTATGGATATTAATGTGCTGACTTGCCATATTAATGGCAGAGTCGGAACCGAAAGCAATTTCACCACCCACGATATCCGTCGTACCCTGATACGCCGCGGAATCTTTGTTAAGAGTCAGGATCCCGGTCCCCAGTTTTGTCACATCACCGCTACCGCTGATACTGTGCGTCATCGCCCAGCTACGCTCAGTGGAGATGGTGAGCAGGCCATTATTGATAACGGAAGCATCACCCAGGTTTTTCTGCTCGTTGACGCTGAGCGCGCTGCCTGTATCAATGTTGAATTGCCCCACAAAGCGGCTATTATCGCCATCCAGCTCTACATCTGTCCTGGCGGTTGCGCTCACGATACCCTTCCCGCTTATGCTATTACGCAGTTCGCCAGTCACGTTTTTTAGCGTTAACAGACCGTCATTGGCAATATTTCCTCTGCCTAACCCCTGCGTATTATCGAGGCTGACTTCCGCATTTGGGCTAACGCTGGTTAACGCATTGTAGCGTGCATTAAGCCCCTCGATAGCCAGCGTTCCCCCTGTAACATTCAGGTTTCCGCCACCTGTCAGTTCACCCTGACTGATCCCACCTTTATTCACCGTCAGCGACCCCTCTTTAAACAAAACAGTCGAACCCATCAGCCCGGTGAATGTCTCTACCGTCTGGGTCGATCCATTAAGATCGACGATGGCCGCGTTGCTGATGTTCAGTTCCCGGGTGTTGCCCAGCGCGCCATCCGCATCGGTACGTAATGTCCCCATCTGAACGTAGGTTGCCCCCTGATAGTCGTTCTGACCGTTGGAAAGCGAAACCTGTCGCACCGTATTGATTGCCAGATCCCCTTCACCACCGATTTTTGCCGACATATCGGCCGTTGCGCCATAAGCTCCGCCATGTTCGGCTAACGTCAGCTTTTGCCCACCATGGATGTTCAGCGCTTTCAGCCCATAGTTAACGTACAAACCATCACCTGGTGCGGTCGTGAGGCGGAATCCATAATCACCCTCGGCGACCACTGTCCCGTTTTGTGCAATATGTAACGTTTTGTCCGCTTCCACCTCGTCGCCCTGTAAATCACGTAACGTTAATGAGCCACCCGACCCAATAACCGTTTGCGCCTTCACCAGTTGAACGCCGACATGACTATCATCGTGTTCCAGCAAATTGAGCGTCGTCAGAGGGTTATTCGCCATGGGATCATTCCACGGTTTAGGCACGTCGATAAGCACGTCGCCCGTCCCGTTTACCTGATAGTTACGGCCTTTCCAGGTGTAGTCACCCGCGCCGACAACCAGCGTATCGACGCTGATATATCCCTCCGCGAGCGTCGCAGCAGGAATATCCGTATCGAAAATGAGCGTACCGCCATTCATGGCCAGTCCACCAATGGATTGCTCTCCCACGTTTACCGATGTGGTATTTTCACTGTCAGACTGAAGCATCGCGTGAGTAAGCGCAGCGGTGTTGTCGCGTTCCAGAGTGAAGGTACTATCTTTCAGTTGGGCAACACCGGCGAATTCAGTCCCTGTTGCATGGGTAAAGCCAAACATTTTGTCGGAGGATGACAGCTGCACTCGCATCAAGCCATCGCCTTTGAGCGCATTGGTCAGCGTGTAATCTCCCGCACTGTTCGTTGATGCGAGAATGTCGAGCGTACCGGGGCTTGCAATGGTTACTTCACTCGAACCCATGCCAGTTACCCCATCTGCCGTATGTGACGCAATGGTCAGGAGGCCGCCATTGACCAACGTTTTACCGCTATAAGTATTCCCTGCATTGAACACCGTATGGCCTGCATCATGCATCACTTTTCCGTCTTTATCGTCACCCGTAATCAGCATATCGACCTGGTAGCCGGCATCACTGTTATTGGTATGATTAAAGACAAAAACGCCTTCGCCAAGACCAAACTCCACTTTCGTCGCATTGGTGATAAATCCGGCATCTGCCGCCGCCTCACCGTGAGCAGCACCAATGTTTAGCGTTCCTACAGCAGGCGCAAAAACACCTAAGTAAACTTCTCCACCTTCGACATTCAGCGTACCGTTATTCGTCAGGGTTAACGTACCTGTGCCAGTCGTCCCTACGTTCATATTGAATGTTTCAAGAAGAGAGTTCTGCCCATCCACCCGCACGTCGCCCTTACTTTTGTCATTGAGAGCTATTTGTGTATCACGCGCTTTAACTATACCTCCGGTAGTAATATTCAGTTCACCCGTACCTAATACACCGACCTGTAGCAATTGGGCGTTAGTAGATGACGTTTTTAAATTCCAGAGACTATCCGTTGAAATATTAACTATCCCCTTACCGGAGGCATTTCCTCCGATAAATCCATAGCCCGTTGAATTAAGGGTGGCACCATTACTGACATTTACGATGCCGCTACCAAAATTACCGACATTGATACCTACAGTATCGAACGATGATGTCGCATCCATAAGGTTCAGTGTGCCGATACCGCTTGCTTTATCGCCCAAAAAAGTAATATTTTGCGATACAAACTTACCGCCATCGCTAATATTGAGGTTTCCGACGCCCGCAACACCAATGGTGGTATAGACATTCTTATTGACCTCCCACATCCCCCCCGTGGTGATGCTAACCTTCCCGACGCCGGTTTCTCCATAACCGAGTGAACTTCCTCCGTTGCTGACAACAAGCCCCTCATTACTGATATTCATTTCGCCGTGGCCGTCATAACCAAGATTAGTTCCGAGATTAGTGATAACGGAGTTCTTATCCTTAACAGTAATGTTGCCTGTGCCTGTTTCTTTCATCCCCGCAGTGATAATTCCCGAATCTACTTTGCCTTCACTCGAGACATTAAGTTCACCATCGCCAGCATCACCGATATAGATATAGCGGAAAGCTTCGCCCGTTCCGAGGAAATTCCAATGCCCTTTATCAGTCACGTTGACGACACCGTGGGAACCGTCCTGAACGCCCACCAATGAATATTCTTTATTATTAATCAGTCCATTATTGGAAATATTGACTGTGCCATTACCGAAATATCCATTATAGAGTCTGCGTACCGTGATGACAGAGTCTTGATCCTGCACATTCAGGGTTCCGATACCGGTGGCATTGCCACCGATAATCATATTTTCAGCCGTAATCAGCCCACCCTCGCGAATAGTCGCTTCCCCAGTTCCTTGATTACCAATTTGAAATTCAATTGAGGAATCGTTATTTTTTATTAGCCACTCACCGCCCTTTTCAACGACAACCTGGCCATTACTGCCCGTCTGATAGCCTAAAATGGCGACGATTGAACTCGTGACATAAGCCTTATCCGTAATATTTAATGAACCTGTGCCATAGCTACCTATTTCGAATAACTCCGTCGTCAGAACCGAGTCCTCTCCCTCAACATTAACCATCCCGACGCCTACAGCTTGAGTACCTAATCTTAAATAGCCTCCATCAACGTGCCCCTTCTGTTTAATATTCAGCATCCCCGTTCCGGATTGGCCCACATTTAAAGGCCTTGCATTATTTCCGCTATCATACAATCGCCAGGTGCCACCCAAAACATTAACGGTGCCCTTCGAGTTCTCATTACCACCAATGACGCTGGTAGTAATAGTGGTTAAGGAGGCATTACCGCCAGCCAAAATATTAAGCACTCCAGTGCCATACCACCCAACCAGGTAGGCATCATAAGCAACATCAGTATTAATATTGATAATCTGATCATTATCAACTTCCAGACTCGCACCAGACGCTGAACCGCTTAGTGCCAGCAAAACACCCAGCGTCAATCTACTGAATTTCGTTGTCAGTCCAGAGGATTTACGTAAATTAACCGTTGATGTTTTACCTACCCTGCGAGTTAATTCCGAGCAGACCTGAAATGCCTGTAGGGTGCAATTCCATATCACGCGATAGATTCTATTCATATAAACGCTCCATATACAAACAATACAGCCACGAAAGAGATGAGTCGTCAGACATTAAAAATGAAACTTATTAAATTGTCAGAGGTCTGTATTGAGTGTTGGTTGGAGGTGGGAAGGTGTCAATTTGGCTAATTTGCTAATACTTTCGAATTGATAGATTAAAAATTGCATAGTTCTTATTTTATTTAAAAATGAACCATGAGTTATTGTTGCTTAATAAGAAATATGTTTCTTTTAATAAGAAAATTACCATCATCATATTTAACAAAGAATAGCATTAATTGCTAAAAAAGAACTCTATTAAAACTCTTTTTCATTCATTTATGCCTTTAGGAATATTCGCTATAAAATAAGGGTTATGCTTAATATTTTAAGAAAAATAGCAATTTCCCCTTGAATATATTACTGGCGATGGAACGATGAATCTGCAAGCTGGCATTTAACAAACCAGCTCTAAAAGAAGGGAAATAAGAATACTCAAAAACTAACAGCCACGGTCATCATGATGTGGCTGTCAATGAAACTATAACCCAGGCGCTTTCCATAACGACGTCGTCAGCCCGTGATCAACCAGCCCCAGCTGATCCTGATAAACTGCCTGCCACTTATCGCGTGAATCCTGATAAAGTTCATGCTTTTCCGGGTCTGGTGTGTGCGTCCGTTCCCAGCGAACCAGGCGTTCTCCGGTTTCTGCCATTGATGAAAAAATTCCGGCACCGACGCCAGCTGCAATGGCACATCCTAATGCGGTGGCTTCTTTGACCACCGGAATATTGACAGGTAATCCCGAGACATCAGCGAGAATTTGACTCCATAATTTCCCTTTTGAACCTCCGCCTGCAAAGACCAGAGAGGTGGGATGAATATTCGAGAAATCAGCAATTTGCTGCAAGTTACACGCTGATACAATCGCCGCATTTTCTTCCAGCGCACGGAACAATGTCGCTTTGTTACATTTATCCGGGTCAATGGACAAGTTAATAAAGGAAGGCGCAGCGTGATACCAGGTTTTAAAGCGCATTCTGTCGGAGAATATCGGCATTACGCCCCACGACCCAGGCGGCACCCGACTGGCCATCTCTTCCAGCAGCGTATAGGTGTCGATGCCTAAACGTTCGGCAATCAGTTTTTCTTCGGCACAGAAAGCATCGCGGAACCAGCGCATGGTGAGTCCGGTAAAAAAGCTTATAGATTCAGCTTGTACCATGCCAGGAATAACATGAGGATTAACGCGCACGTTCATTTCTGGGTCTGTCACCGGCGCGGCTAAGTTTACAACTTGCTGCCAGAATGTACCGCCAAGAACAGCGGTTTGTGCCGGACGGACAACACCTAACCCCAGGCAACCAAGTTGCACGTCGCCTCCTCCAACGACCACCGGAGTGCCCGCCTTCAGACCGCAGAGTTCCGCCGCTTGTGAACTTACCACGCCCAGCAATGTGCCGGTTTCTTTGACAGGAGAAAGAATATCGGCCCGCAGTCCGGCCATATCCAGCAATGCAGGTTTCCAGTCACGGGTGGTTAGATCAAGAAGTCCCGTGGTGCCAGCGTTAGAGGGATCCACCGCCAGTTCGCCGCTGAGCATATAGGCCAGCCAGTCGCTGATCATGGTGATGGTCGACGCCTGTCGGTAGATATCAGAACGATGGTGCGCCAGCCAAAGTAATCTGGGAATAGCGCTTAAAGCCAGCGTTTGTCCGGTGGCGCGATAAACTTCGTTTTCAAAGGTATTGTTGTGCAGTTCTTTAAGTTCGCTAACTTCGCGCGCCGCTCTGGCATCCACATTGGCGCAGGCCCAGATCGGTGTTCCTTCATTGTTATATAAAACAATACCTTCGCGCATCGAACATGCCGAAACGGCAGCGATATACTCCGGGGCTATGCCGGCGTTGTGCAGCGCCTGGCGCATACACTCACACGCCAGTTGCCAGTTTTTGTTGAGATCAAATTCCATAGAACCAGGAACGTCCGGTACTGCCAGGTGCCGCCACTCCGCCTGTCCCACGGCTATTTGATTGCCTTCCAGGTCGAATATCACAGCCCGAATACTTCCGGTACCTGCATCCAGCGCCATCAGGTAGTTCTTTGATTCAGAAGGGGTAAAGAGTCGAGCCATTAGATTATCCTCGGCTTATGCGTTCTGTCTGTTCCTCTGTACGTTCTCCATCATTCCCGGTAATAAGGTCATGCAAATTTAACTACGTAAAATCGCCGCTGCTGTATCCTGATCGGTAACCAGTGCGTTGATATAACCGCCTTTCATTGCAGCGGCAATTGCTTCGGCTTTATTTTCTCCCCCTGCAACGCCAACCCGGACGGGAATAGTCTTCAGCGCGCTTAAAGGTAAGCCAATCAGTTCGTTATGTATTTTGATATCCGTGACAACGTCACCTTTTGCATCAAAAAAGTAGCCTAAAATGTCGCCAACAGCCCCTTTTCGACCAATCATTAACTGTTCGCCCTGGCTGATATAGCCGGAGCGAATGATTGTTGCGTCGTCTTGTTGACTCACGGCCCCAATGCCGACAATCGCCACATCCGCAGCTTGTGCGGCTAACAGAACATCTTTGACGCAATTTTCATTTTTTAGCGTATGGGCAATATCAGCGGAGGATGCCCGCAGCGGAGCCGGAATAATATTCACACTGCACGCCGCGTTAAGCTGCCCGATACCCGTCATATAAGAACCGACGCCACCGGAGAGCGTGACCAGGCGAATTTGCTGTGACGAAATAAAACCACTTAAGCGTTGCAGCGTATTCATGGTTGCCTCGCCAAAACCAATCGCCAGCATCTGTTGTGGTTGAAGTAAACTCATCAACATATGCGCCGCGCCTATCCCCAGTCGCCCGCCGACATCAGCATCCGCAAGCCCAGGGATCACCCGGACATGTTGTAGCGAAAACTGACGACGTAATTGTGTTTCATATTCCAGACAGCCTTCAAAGCGAGAATTAATCTGTACGCGAATAATGCCGGATTGATGCCCTTTCTCCAGTAATCGCGACACTTTCAAACGGGTCAGGCCGAGACGATCGCTGATCTCACTCTGGGTCAGCCCGTCGTGGTAGTAAAACCACGCAATCCGCGCGACCTGTTCTTCTTCACACATTCCCTGTTCTGAAATTACCGAATCGTTGATTGTCATAATTCATTCTTCACTTTGAACATACTTAAATCTTTAATGCAATTGTTCAGTTCTTGCGCATTTATATCTGTGATGGCAACCACAGTTTGACTCTACGAGCATGAACAAACGCAACCGTGAAAATCAAAATAGCATAAATTGTGATCTATTCGTCGGAAATATGTGCAATGTCCACCTAAGGTTATGAACAAATTAAAAGCAGAAATACATTTGTTCAAAACTCACCTGCAAAACTGAACGGGGGAAATATGCAAACGAGTGATACCCGCGCGTTACCGCTACTTTGCGCCCGCTCGGTTTATAAACAGTATTCAGGGGTTAATGTCCTGAAAGGCATCGATTTTACGTTGCATCAGGGGGAGGTCCACGCCCTGCTCGGCGGCAATGGTGCCGGTAAATCGACGTTAATGAAGATTATTGCCGGTATTACCCCTGCTGATAGCGGTACGCTGGAGATTGGGGGCAACAACTACATCAGATTAACGCCAGTTCATGCTCATCAGCTGGGCATTTATCTCGTTCCCCAGGAACCGCTGCTTTTTCCAAGCCTGTCGATAAAAGAAAACATCCTGTTTGGTCTGGCAAAAAAACAACTCTCCATACAGAAAATGAATAACTTGCTGGCGGCGCTGGGCTGCCAGTTTGATCTGCATAGTCTGGCAGGCTCACTGGATGTTGCCGATCGCCAAATGGTGGAAATCCTCCGCGGGCTGATGCGCGACTCGCGGATTCTGATCCTCGATGAACCTACCGCCTCGCTTACCCCTGCGGAAACCGAACGCTTGTTTAGTCGCTTGCAAGAGCTGCTTGCTACTGGCGTGGGTATTGTTTTTATCTCGCATAAGCTGCCGGAAATTCGCCAGATTGCTGATCGAATTAGCGTGATGCGCGACGGAACCATCGCCTTAAGCGGCAAAACCAGCGAACTGTCTACCGACGACATTATTCAGGCCATTACGCCAGCGCTACGGGAAAAATCGCTCTCTGCCAGCCAAAAATTATGGCTGGAATTACCTGGCAACCGCCCACAACATGCCGCGGGAACGTCGATGCTGACACTAGAAAATCTGACCGGCGAAGGTTTCAGGAATGTCAGCCTGACGCTCAATGCCGGAGAAATTCTGGGTCTGGCTGGGCTGGTGGGTGCCGGACGCACAGAACTGGCCGAGACGCTCTATGGTCTGCGTACTTTGCGTGGCGAACGCATTATGCTGAATGGTAAAGAGATCAATAAATTATCCACTGGAGAACGTTTACTGCGCGGTCTGGTTTATCTGCCGGAAGATCGCCAGTCATCCGGACTGAATCTCGATGCTTCGCTGGCCTGGAACGTCTGCGCCCTTACTCATAACCTTCGTGGATTCTGGGCGAAAACCGCGAAAGATAATGCCACCCTGGAACGATATCGTCGGGCGCTGAATATTAAATTTAACCAACCGGAACAAGCTGCGCGGACCTTATCCGGCGGCAACCAGCAAAAAATCCTGATTGCCAAATGTCTGGAAGCCTCGCCGCAAGTATTGATTGTCGATGAGCCGACGCGCGGCGTGGATGTCTCAGCCCGTAATGATATCTACCAGCTGTTGCGCAGCATCGCCGCACAGAATGTGGCAGTGCTGCTTATCTCCTCTGATCTGGAAGAGATCGAACTGATGGCAGATCGCGTATATGTGATGCATCAGGGCGAAATTGCCCACTCTGCACTGACCGGACGCGATATTAATGTCGAGACCATTATGCGCGTTGCCTTCGGCGATAGTCAGCGTCAGGAGGCGTCATGCTGAAATTTATTCAGAACAACCGTGAAATCACAGCACTGCTGGCGGTGGTGCTGCTGTTTGTATTACCCGGTTTTCTCGACCGCCAGTATTTAAGTGTGCAAACGCTGACCATGGTTTATAGCAGCGCGCAAATCCTGATCCTGCTGGCAATGGGCGCGACGCTGGTAATGCTTACGCGCAATATTGATGTTTCAGTGGGTTCGATTACCGGAATGTGCGCGGTGCTGTTGGGGATGTTACTGAACGCAGGATATTCACTACCTGTTGCCTGTGTCGCGACTTTACTGCTTGGTTTGCTCGCGGGATTTTTCAACGGTGTCCTGGTCGCGTGGCTAAAGATCCCTGCCATTGTTGCCACCCTTGGCACGTTAGGGTTGTACAGAGGCATCATGTTGCTGTGGACTGGCGGCAAATGGATTGAAGGGTTACCCGCCGAACTGAAACAGCTCTCCGCACCGCTGCTGTTTGGCGTTTCCGCGATTGGTTGGTTGACGATAATTCTGGTGGCATTTATGGCCTGGCTGCTGGCAAAGACGGCGTTTGGACGCAGTTTTTATGTCACGGGCGATAATTTACAGGGCGCTCGTCAACTGGGCGTTCGTACGGAAGCCATTCGCATTGTGGCATTTTCGTTGAACGGCTGCATGGCGGCACTGGCGGGAATTGTGTTTGCTTCGCAGATTGGTTTTATCCCCAACCAGACCGGTACCGGGCTGGAGATGAAAGCAATTGCAGCCTGCGTGCTGGGCGGCATTAGTTTGCTCGGCGGTTCCGGCGCGATCATCGGTGCGGTACTCGGCGCATGGTTCCTGACGCAGATCGATAGTGTACTGGTGCTGTTGCGCATTCCGGCATGGTGGAATGATTTTATCGCGGGCATGGTTCTGCTGGCGGTGCTGGTGTTTGATGGACGCCTGCGTTGTGCGCTGGAACGTAATCTGCGGCGGCAAAAATATGCCCGCTTTATGATGCCACCGCCATCCGTTAAACCCGCTTCGTCAGGTAAAAAACGGGAGGCCGCGTAATGCGTATTCGCTACGGTTGGGAACTGGCTCTTGCCGCACTGCTCGTTATTGAGATTGTTGCATTTGGTGCAATTAACCCGCGGATGTTAGATCTCAATATGTTGCTGTTCAGCACCAGTGACTTTATCTGCATTGGCATTGTCGCCCTACCGCTGACGATGGTGATTGTCAGTGGCGGGATCGATATTTCGTTTGGTTCGACCATCGGCCTCTGCGCCATTGCATTGGGCGTACTGTTTCAAAGTGGTGTGCCGATGCCGCTGGCGATACTCCTGACCTTACTGCTCGGCGCATTGTGCGGGTTGATCAACGCCGGATTAATTATCTATACCAAAGTTAACCCGCTGGTGATTACGCTTGGCACGCTGTATCTGTTTGCCGGAAGCGCCCTGCTGCTTTCCGGGATGGCCGGAGCGACGGGGTACGAAGGTATTGGTGGATTCCCGATGGCGTTTACAGATTTCGCTAACCTGGATGTGCTGGGACTCCCTGTTCCGCTGATTATCTTCCTGATATGTCTCCTCGTTTTCTGGCTCTGGCTGCATAAAACCCATGCCGGACGTAACGTGTTTTTAATTGGGCAAAGCCCGCGTGTGGCGGTTTATAGCGCGATTCCAGTTAACCGCACCTTGTGTGCGCTCTATGCCATGACGGGGCTGGCGTCTGCGGTCGCCGCTGTGCTGCTGGTATCGTATTTTGGTTCAGCACGTTCCGATCTCGGTGCGTCGTTTCTGATGCCCGCCATCACCGCCGTAGTGCTCGGCGGTGCCATTATCGTTTCTGCTGTTTCGCCTGATGGCTTGTGTCCGGCACTGAAACGCGCCATGCAACGTGGTGTGAGAGTGCTGACCTGGGACTCTGATACTAAACCGGAGTGCCGCTCTTACTACATTAATCAGGGAACGCCCGCCCAGTTGGGAGGTATGTTGGTGGATATGGCGGCGCGTCAGGTGAATAAAGACAAAGCCAAAGTCGCGTTTTTCTACTCAAGCCCCACCGTTACGGACCAAAACCAGTGGGTGAAAGAAGCGAAAGCGAAAATCGCCAAAGAGCATCCTGGCTGGGAAATTGTCACTACGCAGTTTGGCTATAACGATGCCACTAAATCATTACAAACCGCAGAAGGAATATTAAAAGCGTATAGCGATCTCGACGCCATTATCGCCCCCGACGCCAACGCCCTGCCCGCTGCCGCACAAGCCGCAGAAAACCTGAAAAATGACAAAGTTGCGATTGTCGGATTCAGTACGCCAAACGTGATGCGTCCGTATGTGGAACGCGGCACGGTGAAAGAATTTGGCCTGTGGGATGTGGTTCAGCAAGGCAAAATTTCAGTTTATGTCGCGGATGAATTATTGAAAAAAGGATCAATGAAAACGGGCGACAAGCTGGATATTCAGGGCGTAGGTCAGGTGGAAGTCTCGCCAAACAGCGTTCAGGGTTATGACTACGAAGCGGATGGTAATGGCATCGTACTGTTACCGGAGCGCGTGATATTCAACAAAGAGAATATCGGCAAATACGATTTCTGATGTGCATTACTTAACCGGAGTACGTTATGGCAGATTTAGACGATATTAAAGATGGTAAAGATTTTCGTACCGATCAACCGCAACAAAATATCCCTTTTACCCTGAAAGGTTGCGGTGCGCTGGATTGGGGAATGCAGTCACGCTTATCACGGATATTTAATCCGAAAACGGGTAACACCGTGATGCTGGCCTTTGACCATGGTTATTTTCAGGGGCCGACTACCGGACTTGAACGCATTGATATAAATATCGCCCCGCTGTTTGAACATGCCGATGTATTAATGTGTACGCGCGGCATTTTGCGCAGCGTAGTCCCCCCGGCGACTAATAAGCCAGTGGTACTGCGGGCGTCAGGTGCGAACTCTATTCTGGCGGAATTAAGTAATGAAGCCGTGGCGTTATCGATGGATGACGCCGTGCGCCTGAACAGTTGCGCGGTGGCGGCGCAGGTTTATATCGGCAGCGAATATGAACATCAGTCGATCAAAAATATTATTCAGCTGGTCGATGCCGGAATGAAAGTGGGAATGCCGACCATGGCCGTGACTGGCGTGGGCAAAGATATGGTGCGCGATCAGCGTTATTTCTCGCTCGCGACTCGAATCGCCGCTGAAATGGGGGCGCAGATTATCAAAACTTATTATGTCGAAAAAGGTTTTGAACGGATTGTTGCCGGATGTCCGGTACCCATTGTTATTGCTGGCGGTAAAAAACTACCGGAGCGCGAGGCGCTGGAAATGTGCTGGCAGGCTATCGATCAGGGCGCTTCTGGTGTGGATATGGGGCGTAATATTTTCCAGTCTGACCATCCGGTGGCGATGATGAAAGCCGTACAGGCGGTGGTTCACCATAACGAAACGGCTGATCGGGCATATGAACTCTATCTGAGTGAAAAACAGTAACTGCGGATTTAAGGAGAAGAATTATGCACGTCACACTGGTTGAAATTAACGTTCATGAAGACAAGGTTGACGAGTTTATCGAAGTTTTTCGCCAGAACCACCTGGGCTCTGTACAGGAAGAAGGCAATTTGCGCTTCGATGTCTTACAGGACCCGGAAGTGAATTCGCGCTTTTATATCTACGAAGCCTATAAAGATGAAGACGCAGTGGCATTCCATAAAACCACGCCCCACTACAAAACCTGTGTCGCGAAACTGGAATCTTTAATGACCGGGCCGCGTAAAAAACGTCTGTTCAATGGGTTGATGCCGTGAGGCGAATTTATCAGTTTTATCTACAATTGGGGTAACGCGCTGACGGGAGTAAAAAAATGTCTGACTGGAACCCCTCTTTATATCTGCACTTTGCCGCTGAACGATCGCGTCCGGCGGTGGAGTTGCTTGCCAGAGTGCCGCTGGGGAATATCGAATACGTTGCCGATCTTGGCTGTGGCCCAGGTAACAGCACCGCCCTGCTGCATCAAAGTTGGCCTGCGGCCAGGATAACAGGCATCGACTCGTCTCCGGCGATGATTGCTGAAGCGCGCAGTGCTTTGCCAGACTGCCAGTTCGTGGAAGCAGACATCCGCAACTGGCAACCGGAACAGGCACTCGATCTGATTTTTGCTAATGCCTCACTGCAATGGCTGCCCGACCACTACGAATTGTTCCCTCATCTGGTTTCTTTACTTAATTCGCATGGTGTGTTGGCAGTACAGATGCCAGATAACTGGCTAGAGCCAACCCATGTGCTCATGCGCGAAGTTGCCTGGGAACAAAATTATCCGGATCGCGGGCGTGAGCCGCTGGCTGGCGTTCATGCTTACTACGATATTTTGAGCGAAGCCGGATGTGAGGTCGATATCTGGCGAACCACCTACTATCACCAGATGCCATCGCACCAGGCGATTATCGATTGGGTGACCGCCACTGGATTACGTCCGTGGTTACAGGATCTGACCGAGAGCGAACAGCAGCATTTTCTTACGCGCTACCATCAGATGCTGGAAGAGCAGTATCCACTGCAAGAGAACGGACAGATACTGCTGGCATTTCCGCGTCTTTTTATTGTTGCCCGGCGTACGGAGTAAATATTACGTCAGCTGGTAATGACGATCGGGAAGAATTTTTGCCGGAATTTCTGCTTCATCGTTCATCTGTAACAGGTCAATTTCAATAGCGTTGCAGATAGCATCCAGCGGTAAATCATTGTTTTCAGTACCGAAGGGATCTTCCAGTTCTTCCGCCAGACAATCCAGCGAAATAAAAGTGTAGGAAATCAGCACAGAGATAAAAGGCGTCATGTAATGCAGGTCCACGACCAGCGCGAACGGCAGCATGATACAAAACAGATAAACGGTACGATGCAAAATCAGGGTGTAGGCAAAGGGAATTGGCGTATAGGCAATGCGCTCGCAGCCTGCCAGAACCGCTGAAATATCGTTAAGCCGATCGTTGAGGCTAATAAACAGGATATCTGAAAGCTGCCCATTGCGGCGCTGAACCGCCAACCACTCCCCCATTATTAACAAGATACGGTTAGCTGGAGAGTTCGAAGCCAGTACTCGCTGAAGATCTTCCGTCTTGAGATATTGAGCCAGCACTTCCGCCTGTGGTTGTTTGCGTAATGTCATGCGTAAACAGTGAGCGAAGGCGATTTGCAGCCGGGCAAACTCCCTTACACTTGCCGAATCTGGCAATGTCGTTTTTACCTCGCGCAGTAACGACCGTGAGGCAATCATCAACTGCCCCCAAAGTTTTCGCGCTTCAACGTAACGGGCGTACCCGGCATTATTACGAAAACCAAGAAAAATGGCGATGGCGACACCGAGAATGCTGAACGGTGCGAGGGTGAATTTGATGCCCAGATGCGTGTACCAGGGCAGCATGAAAATAACAGCGATAGAAAAGAGAAAATTGAGTAGTAAGCGCGAGGATATCTTGGATAATACTGAACCGTGCCAGACAAAAATACGGCGCAGCCAGTGTTGTTGTGGACGAACAATCATGGTTATCTTCAGGCTTGGAAAAGTCGCCCTATTAAACGTGATTACGATCACATTCTCAAGACACTACTTACAAATTACCTACAAGCTTACAACATATACAGGTGTGGCATATGGCACCCGTTAATGGTAAAGGCACATAGGATGTTGTAACTAATATAGTGAAATGAGAAACCCGGTCGAAACCGGGTTCAGAGTATTAGCACAACGGGCGTACAGCTTCGCGCATCCCTTTTTCGAGAATCGCATCCAGGTCATTAGCCACCTGCTCGACCAGACCAGGCACTTGCGTCAGGTCCTGCTCCCAGTGGTCTTTTTCTGCCAACACAATCGCTACCAACTCTTGGGTGCCGATAACACGGTCACGATGCTGGCTCCAGAGTTGCTGATAACGTTCCAGCCAGTGTGCATCGTCCTGTACCGGATATGTTTCTCCGTTACGCTCACCGCGATAAAACGCAATCAATGCCGCTAATGCGAAAGTAAGGCGCGCCGGAAGTGTGCCGTTTGCCTTCTGCCCTGCCAGCAGCTGCGGCAGGATGCGTGTGCGGAACTTGGTCATACCGTTGAGCGCGATAGACAGCAGCTGATGCTTGATGTACGGGTTACGGAAACGTCCGGTGACTGCACTGGCGAAAGATTCCAGTTCATCACGAGGCAAATCCAGTACCGGAATAATTTCTTCGTAGATGGCTTTTTCAACGAATGCGCAAATTTCAGCATCGTTCATCGCTTCACCTACGGTATCCAGCCCTGCCTGGAACGCCACCGGCACCAGCGCGGTGTGCGCACCGTTGAGGATTGCCACTTTGCGCTCTTTATACGGTTTAATATCGTCAACAATCAGCACGTTGAGCGGATATTTGTCCAGACGCAGCTCGGTCGCTAAGGATTTCGGTCCCTGAATCACAAACAGGTAAAAGTGTTCAGCGGTGTCGAGGAAACCATCGTGATAACCCAGTTCTTCTTCCAGTTTAGCCACTTCATCGCGCGGATAACCGGTAACGATACGGTCCACCAGCGTAGAACAGAAGCTGTTAGCCTGATCCAGCCATTGAATAAATGCTTCTGGCAGTGCCCACTCTTGCGCATAGCGCAGAACCAGTTCACGCAACGCGTCGCCATTGTAGTCGATCAACTCACACGGGATGATGATCCAACCTTTATCCAGCGCACCGTTGAAATGGCTAAAACGTTCGAACAGCAGACGGGTCAGTTTTGCCGGATAACTTACCGCCGGCGCGTCATCGAATTTATCGCCCGCATGGTAGCTGATACCCGCTTCGGTGGTGTTAGAGAAAACAAAGCGCATTTCCGGATTGTGCGCCAGTTTCAGGAATTCATCGTATTCACTGTAGACGCTGATTTCACGATTAACCGAGCGAATCAGACGCGCATCGCTGACCGCTTCACCCTTCTCATTCAGGCCACGGATAATGGTGGTGTACAGACCATCCTGTGTGCTCAGTGACGGTGGGAATGAAGTTTCAATCGGACGAACAACGACCACGCCAGAATTCAGATCGGTGTGCTCATTCAGGAGATCGATTTGCCAGTCAACAAAGGCGCGCAGGAAGTTACCTTCACCAAACTGAATGATACGTTCTGGATACTGTGCACCGGGAAAATCGCGACGATTTAGTGTTTTCACAATGGGTTCCCTTCTGATTAGTCATACAACCTGTTTGAATTGGTACGACAGGTTAGCAAACTTTAATACGCCGAACCCCTGTTTTGATCAACTCCTGATGATTAATGAGCAGTTTTATGAGAAAAGTGTGGCGCGGATCATGGTTTAATCGAGGAAAAATGCCTTTTCTTGGATCATAAAGTGGTAGAACACATTGCATTTAAATCGCTCTGAATGAATAAAGATGTCAGACAACTTCCTCACCGTAACGCATAGTGCTGGTACGGTTGCGCCCATCTTTCTTCGAGCGATACAGACACGTATCGGCTTCGACCATCAATTTATTAAAGTCATCGGTCAGCGTTCGGTACGATGCGCGACCACTACCGACGCCAATACTAACCGTGAGATAAAGCGTTTTTTGTTGCCAGGTGAATGGTTGCAGTTCAACGCCTTTACGGATTTTTTCCGCCATTAGCAGACCATCGACAGGATTCACCGACGGCACTGCAACAGCAAATTCTTCGCCGCCCATTCGTGCCACCAGCCCCTTATCACCGACAATCTTCTGAATATGCCTTGCAAACACGCTTAACACTTTATCGCCGCATTCATGTCCATAGTTATCGTTAATACTTTTGAAATAGTCGATATCAAGCAGCATGACAGTCAGATGTTGTGTCTGTTTCAGCGATGGACTTTTCAGCGCCTCATAAAGACCGGACCGTGAGTAAACCTGAGTCAGAAAATCAAAGTCGGCTCGCAGCGCAACTTGCTTCATTAGCGAATTGATCGCTGCCACGCTAAAAGAAACCATAATTGGGCATATCGCCATCGTAGCAATACCGAGACGTGCGGAGAACATTTGCGGAATGGAGAACGGCGAACCGACCGAGATATCAATCACCGAATTTGCCACCAGTACGATTTCCACCGCACCGGTGACAAAGGTCAACAGACATGTTACCTGCGGCGTATAGCGCACGGCACACCAGATTAATGCAGGCAGCGGGAACGCCAGACTCCCCGCTCCGCCAATGACTACCGAGGCAATAACCGACACAATAAGCGCGATGGCGGGCATCATCTGTTCTGCTTTAAAGCGCGGCAGCACTCCCGGAATAGCCAACGTCAGCATACAAGGCACGATCAACACGCCCGTTGAGAATTGCTCACTGAACCAGTCCGCAAGCAAAGGCCAGAAATCCAGACTATCAATACTGACCGAACCAATCGCCCCGACAATAGCGCATAATAATGCGGCAATCAGACAGTAATTAAATAGCCGTAAGGCACTTACTGGCTCATACTTATTTTTCCCCAGACGCTTATCCCGCGCGACCAGAAAGGCGACGGTAACAATAAACATCATATTGGAGAAATTGATAGCCAGTGAAACCAGCCCCCATTCGGTGGTTATGGCATCATAAACCAGCATCGCCACATAACTGATCGCATAGTAATGCAGTCGATTAAGCCAGACATAGCGGGCAAACACCCCCGCCATTACGCCATTCAGCGGCCAGAAAAGAGAAAGTTCGTGAACCAACCGTAACTCTGCACCAATAAAATAGAACAGCGTGGTTAGCGCAAAAATAGCGATGCTATTACGTAGCAGATGACCTTCCTGGAACAAACGGAAAGTTGAAATGGGCTGTACATGCATTAATTATCTGTCCATACAATTGCGGGTGGCAATTATCTCAACGTAATAAGTAAATTCTTATAAAGGATAGCATGTTCGCTGACAGCGGCGGCAAATAAAGATATCCTGGGAATGCTATTTTATCGTTTTCCGCAATTATCATGGCTGATTCATCTGTATAACCAACCAGTGATAGATTACCGCCACGATATAACGTTGTTGTTCCTCGCTTAACGAAACACCCTGCGGAATGTTATGCCACTTAGCCAGACAACCGCGACAACAGGTTGCAGTGGCGTGCTGAGCGATAAACACCGGATGCCCGCGCATGGGGGTTTGCTTACCGTCGTTAGCCGGTAATGCCGGAGCAAGACGTTTAGCGACAAAATCCGCCGCATGTTGTTCGATGACTGGCGCGCCTTTCTCCAGACAATACTGACGCTCTTTCACCCCCAAACGAAAGCGAGAGCGAAATTTTGAACGGGATAAACGCGCGAAGAGTGGATCGAGAGACTGCATTAATAAACCGAACGCCCTAGTTGTTTCGTCAATTGTTCAAGGACAGCAATGCCCGCAAGCGAGTTACCGGCATCATCCAGTTCCGGGCTCCAGACTGCGATGGCCATTTCATGCGGAACAATCGCCACAATACCGCCACCAACGCCAGATTTTGCCGGTAGTCCCACCCGCCAGGCAAACTCCCCCGCGTTCTGGTACATACCACTGGTCGCCATAAGCGCGTTAATTTGCCGAGCCTGCATTGGCGTCACCACAGGTTCATCAATATGAATAGCTTTCCCCTGATTAGCCAGAAAGACAAACGTCCGGGCCAGCTCTACACAGCTCATTTTCAGAGCGCAGTAATGAAAGTAGTTTTGCAGAACGGTTGTCACATCATGATGGAAATTGCCAAACGACTTCATCAGCCAGGCGATAGCCGCATTTCGCGCGGAATGTTCAAATTCGGAACGCGCTACCACCGTATCGTATGAAATATCAGACACACCGCTTAAGCCGCGCACGACTTCCAGCATACGTTGCCGAGGAGCGCTTAATCGCCCTTGCAACATATCGCAGACCACCAGCGCACCGGCATTAATAAACGGATTACGCGGAATACCCTGCTCCATTTCCAGTTGCACTAAAGAATTGAACGGTGATCCAGACGGATCTTTGCCGACGCGTTGCCAGATTTCCTCTTCGGAGTAATGACGCATGGCGACAACGAGACTCAGCACTTTGGAAATAGACTGAATGGAAAAACGTTCTTGCGCGTCTCCGGCCTGAAAAAGCTGTCCGTCAACGGTACAGATAGCAATGCCCAATCGGGAACCGTCTACTGTAGCCAGCGCCGGAATATAATTCGCGACTTTACCCTGACCAATGAGCGGCCGTACTTGCCGCAAGATGTTTTCTAAAATTGCATTATCCATGGCGACTGCCACTTTCTACTCCTGGACCGCAGGTCTGAAAAGACCTGCGAGTATATCAGAGCTGAATATGTAGCGTCAGATCCGGTCTTTCCACACCGTCTGGATATTACAGAATTCGTGTAAGCCGAAATGGGAAAGCTCACGACCAAAGCCACTCTTTTTCACGCCACCAAAGGCCACTCGCGCGTCGCTGGCACAATAACCATTGATAAACACCCCACCGCATTCCAGACGTGCCGCCATCTGTCCGGCCTGTGTTTCGTCAGTGGTAAAAATGGTCGCTGAAAGGCCGAACTCGCTATCATTAGCCAGTTCCAGTGCATGTTCTGCATCTTTTGCAATCGTGATTGCCGCAACGGGGCCAAACATTTCTTCCCGAAACGCGGTCATTTCTGGGGTAACATTCGCCAGAACCGTTGGCGGATAGTAGTTACCTGCCCCAGCCATCTTTTCCCCGCCCAGTAACAAACGCGCACCCTGCGCCAGGGTTTTCTCCACCTGATGATGCAGCTCATCACGTAAATCAAAACGAGCCATTGGTCCGAGAGTGTTCTCTTCGTCACGGGGATCGCCCATTTTCAAGGCTGCCGCAGCTGCCACAAAACGTTCGGTAAATGCCGAAGCAATTCCCTCTTCGATGATAAAGCGTTTTGCCGCTGCACAAACCTGTCCGGTATTCTGATAACGTCCGGCTACCGCCGCTTTAACCGCCAGTTCCAGATCGGCATCGTTAAGCACAATAAATGGATCCGAACCGCCCAGTTCCAGTACGCATTTTTTCAGTGCCGCTCCAGCCTGTGCGCCAATAGCCGCTCCCGCACGAACACTTCCGGTCACCGTGACAGCAGCAATGCGCGAGTCTTTAATCATCTGACTGACGCCGTCGTTGTCGGCATTCAGCCAGCCATATACGCCTTGTGGGATACCCGCATCTTTAAACACCTGGGCAATGAGCTGTGCACAGCCCATCACATTCGGCGCATGTTTAAGTAAGTAGCCGTTACCTGCAAGAATGATGGGAACCGCGCCACGCATCACCTGCCATAACGGAAAATTCCACGGCATAATCGCCAGAATTGTCCCCAACGGTCGATACTCAATAACTGCCTGCTGATTTTCCACCAGCGTAGGTTCCGCCTTCAGCATTGCCGGACCATGTTCTGCATACCAGTCACACAAATTCGCCGATTTCGCCACTTCAGCGCGCGCCTGGTTGATTGGTTTGCCCATTTCACGGGTGATCATTTGCGCCATTTCTTCGCTACGGACACGCAGAGCCTTACCGATATCGCGCAGTTTTTCAGCACGATAATCTATATTTGTCTCGCGCCAGTCGCGAAAGCCTGCTGCCGCCAGCTGAAGTGCGTTTTCGATATCATCAGCGCCAGCCCACGGCAGCACAGAAAGTTGTTCACCGGTGGCAGGATTTATCGAAATTGCATGAGTTGCCGGAGTAATGGTCATCGGGGTATCTCCTTTATGAGTTATGGTAAAAAGATACGCAGATTTACTCTTGCTTTAAAATGAATAATATTAAGCCACTTATTCACGAATCGAGAATATTATGGATCTGACCCAACTGGAGATGTTCAACGCGGTTGCCGAAGCTGGCAGCATTACCCAGGCTGCAGCAAAAGTGCATCGCGTGCCGTCGAATCTCACTACCCGTCTACGCCAGCTGGAAACAGAACTGGGGGTTGATCTGTTTATTCGCGAGAATCAGCGTTTACGTCTCTCGCCTGCCGGGCATAACTTTTTACGCTATAGCCAACAAATTCTCGCGTTAGTGGATGAAGCGCGGAGCGTTGTCGCTGGCGATGAGCCGCAAGGTTTATTTTCTCTTGGTTCGCTGGAAAGCACCGCAGCAGTGCGCATTCCGGCCACGCTGGCGGAATTTAACCGTCGTTATCCCAAAATTCAGTTTTCACTTTCCACCGGCCCTTCCGGCACTATGCTGGAAGGGGTGCTGGAGGGAAAACTGAATGCGGCGTTTATTGATGGGCCCATTAACCATACTGCCATTGACGGGATACCGGTGTACCGCGAGGAGCTGATGATTGTCACGCCACAAGGACATGCGCCAGTAACCCGCGCCAGTCAGGTTAATGGCAGTAACATTTATGCCTTCCGCGCCAATTGTTCGTATCGTCGCCACTTCGAGAGCTGGTTTCATGCTGACGGTGCCGCTCCGGGAACTATTCACGAGATGGAGTCGTATCACGGGATGTTGGCCTGTGTGGTCGCAGGAGCAGGCATTGCGCTTATTCCACGCTCTATGCTGGAAAGTATGCCGGGGCATCACCAGGTTGAGGCGTGGCCGTTAGCTGAGCAATGGCGTTGGTTAACAACATGGCTGGTCTGGCGTCGCGGTGCAAAAACGCGTCCGCTTGAGGCATTTATTCAACTACTGGATGTGTCTGACTCGGCAAAACAGAGTTAGCAATGAGCTATTTTTGATAGTTCTTGCGGCTAATATGCTCTATATAGTGATGCTCCGATGACTTATGACTATATGGGGCAAATATGGTTACGCCAGTAAGCATCAGCAATTACATATCTCTTCCTGATGATTTTCCCGTTCGTAATATTGCACCACAGGTAAAAGAAGTTTTAAAGGATTTTATTGATGCGCTAAGTACTATAATATGTGATGAAGAGTGGCGTACGTCTTTAAACATCAGCTCAGCCACAAAAAAGATATTTAATAACCTTGACAACTTATCATATATTCAGAGAACCTCTTTCCGGGGTAACAACACGCTATACAATGAAAAGGTTCAATTTAAACTCACTTATCCTGCCAGGAATGGAAGACACAAAGAAGATATTGAATTTCAGGTAGTAATAAATTTAAGCCCTATTTATTTAGATAATTTCCGCCATGATGGGGAAATTAATATTTTTTGCGCTCCCAACCCAAAGCCTGTCACTATGGGGCGCGTATTTCAGACTGGCGTCGAGCGTGTGCTCTTTCTGTTTCTGAATGACTTTATAGAACAATTTCCAATGATCAACCCTGGCGTTCCTATCAAAAGAGCGCATACGCCACATATTGAACCCCTGCATCCGGATCACCATACCGCTGCAGATTACTTACGCCAGTTTGATTTGCTTGTCCTGAATTTTATCTCTCGCGGTAATTTTGTCATACTCCCCCGATTATGGAATAACTCTGAGGTTCACAGATGGTTCGGGAATAAAGAACCTAACTTGCTCACCGCTATTCTCGACATAACGGACAGCGAATTAAAAGAGGATTTATTGCAAAGTCTGATGGATTCACTAGGTTCTAACAAACATGTACTACCAGAAGTCTGCATCTGCTTTTTATCCCTTTTAACAGAACAAGATTTTCCACATTTTCAGGACTTGTTTTTATTTTTCGCCAATATGTTATTGCACTATCACCAATTTATGAATCCCAATGAAAGTGATTTGATTGACGTGTTGATGCCAGCATCATTAAGTGATGATAAAATTATCAAACATATGGCGCGCAGGACCCTCAAACTTTTTGTAAAAAATGAAACGCCGCCAAAAGTTACTCACGAAGACCTGGTGAAAAACAGGCCTCGCTCCCCTGTCAGATCACCTATACCCGCAACCGCCAAAACGCCAGACCTCCCTGAACGTCATTAAACCGTGATGTTACCGACTCTCTGACGCGGAACAGAATCAGCGTCAGAGAAACGGAAAACGCGATCCAGATCACAAATGCATTGTATTCACATCATTAACCGTTTTAAGATCATTTCATCACTTTTTCGCAACTCACCCGATAATCTGTTATGACAACAAACACTGTTTCCCGCAAAGTGGCGTGGCTACGGGTCGTTACGCTGGCAGTCGCCGCCTTCATCTTCAACACCACCGAATTTGTCCCTGTTGGCCTGCTCTCTGACATTGCGCAAAGTTTTCACATGCAAACCGCTCAGGTCGGCATCATGTTGACGATTTATGCATGGGTAGTGGCGCTAATGTCATTGCCTTTTATGTTAATGACCAGCCAGGTTGAACGACGCAAATTACTGATCTGCCTGTTTGTGGTATTTATTGCCAGCCACGTACTGTCGTTTTTGTCGTGGAGCTTTACCGTTCTGGTGATCAGTCGCATTGGTGTGGCTTTTGCACATGCGATTTTCTGGTCGATTACGGCGTCTCTGGCGATCCGTATGGCTCCGGCCGGGAAGCGAGCGCAGGCGTTGAGTTTAATTGCCACCGGTACAGCACTGGCAATGGTATTAGGTTTACCTCTCGGGCGCATTGTGGGGCAGTATTTTGGCTGGCGAATGACCTTCTTCGCGATTGGTATCGGGGCGTTTATTACCCTTTTGTGCCTGATTAAGTTACTTCCCTTGCTGCCCAGTGAGCATTCCGGTTCATTGAAAAGCCTCCCGCTATTGTTCCGCCGCCCGGCATTGATGAGCATTTATTTGTTAACCGTGGTGGTTGTCACCGCCCATTACACGGCATACAGCTATATCGAGCCTTTTGTGCAAAACATTGCGGGTTTCAGCGCCAACTTTGCCACGGCATTACTGTTATTACTCGGTGGTGCGGGCATTATTGGCAGCGTGATTTTCGGGAAACTGGGTAATCAGTATGCGTCTGCGTTGGTGAGTACGGCGATTGCGTTGTTGCTGGTGTGCCTCGCACTGCTGCTACCTGCGGCGAACAGTGAAATACACCTCGGGGTGTTGAGTATTTTCTGGGGGATCGCGATGATGATCATCGGGCTTGGTATGCAGGTTAAAGTGCTGGCGCTGGCACCAGATGCTACCGACGTCGCGATGGCGCTATTCTCCGGGATATTTAATATTGGAATCGGCGCGGGTGCGTTGGTAGGTAATCAGGTCAGTCTGCACTGGTCAATGTCGATGATTGGTTATGTGGGCGCGGTGCCTGCCTTTGCCGCGTTAATATGGTCAATCATCATTTTCCGCCGCTGGCCAGTGACACTCGAAGAACAGACGCAATAGTTGAAAGGCCCATTTGGGCCTTTTTTAGTGGTACGTTTTAATGATTTCCAGGATGCCGTTAATAATAAACTGCACCCCCATACATACCAGCAGGAATCCCATCAGGCGGGAGATCGCTTCAATGCCACCCTTGCCCACCAGCCGCATAATTGCGCCAGAGCTGCGTAGACTTCCCCACAAAATAACCGCCACCAGGAAAAAGATCAGCGGCGGCGCAACCATCAGTACCCAATCAGCAAAGGTTGAACTCTGACGCACTGTGGACGCCGAGCTAATAATCATCGCTATAGTTCCCGGACCGGCGGTACTTGGCATTGCCAGTGGTACAAAAGCAATATTGGCGCTGGGTTCATCTTCCAGCTCTTCCGACTTGCTTTTCGCTTCCGGTGAATCAATCGCTTTCTGTTGCGGAAAGAGCATCCGAAAACCGATAAACGCGACGATTAAGCCGCCTGCAATTCGCAGACCGGGAATCGAAATGCCAAATGTATCCATCACCAGTTGCCCGGCGTAATACGCCACCATCATGATGGCAAAGACGTACACCGAGGCCATCAACGACTGACGATTACGTTCGGCACTGTTCATGTTGCCTGCCAGGCCAAGAAATAACGCGACAGTTGTTAATGGGTTAGCTAACGGTAGTAACACCACCAGCCCCAGGCCAATTGCTTTAAATAAATCTAACATTGGTGGTTGTTATCCTGTGTATCTGGGTTATCAGCGAAAAGTATAAGGGGTAAACAACGATAAAGTGTCACTCTTTAGCTAGCCTTGCATCGCACTGACCAAAACTTGAACCGATTTAGCAAAACGTGGCATCGGTCAATTCATTCATTTGACTTATACTTGCCTGGGCAATATTATCCCCTGCAACTAATTACTTGCCAGGGCAACTAATGTGAAAAGTACCAGCGATCTGTTCAATGAAATTATTCCATTGGGTCGCTTAATCCATATGGTTAATCAGAAGAAAGATCGCCTGCTTAACGAGTATCTGTCTCCGCTGGATATTACCGCGGCACAGTTTAAGGTGCTCTGCTCTATCCGCTGCGCGGCGTGTATTACTCCGGTTGAACTGAAAAGAGTGTTATCGGTCGACCTGGGGGCGCTGACCCGTATGCTGGATCGCCTGGTCTGTAAAGGCTGGGTGGAAAGGTTGCCGAACCCGAATGACAAGCGCGGCGTACTGGTAAAACTTACCACCAGCGGCGCGGCAATATGTGAACAATGCCATCAATTAGTTGGCCAGGACCTGCATCAGGAATTAACAAAAAACCTGACGGCGGACGAAGTGGCAACACTTGAGCATTTGCTTAAGAAAGTCCTGCCGTAAACAAAAAAAGAGGTATGACGATGTCCAGACGCAATACTGACGCTATTACCATTCATAGCATTTTGGACTGGATCGAGGACAACCTGGAATCGCCACTGTCACTGGAGAAAGTGTCAGAGCGTTCGGGTTACTCTAAATGGCACCTGCAACGGATGTTTAAAAAAGAAACCGGTCATTCATTAGGCCAATACATCCGCAGCCGTAAGATGACGGAAATCGCGCAAAAGCTGAAGGAAAGTAACGAGCCGATACTCTATCTGGCAGAACGATATGGCTTCGAGTCGCAACAAACTCTGACCCGAACCTTCAAAAATTACTTTGATGTTCCGCCACATAAATACCGGATGACCAATATGCAGGGCGAATCGCGCTTTTTACATCCATTAAATCATTACAACAGCTAGTTGATAACGTGACAACGTCACTGAGGCAATCATGAAACCACTTTTATCCGCAATAGCAGCTGCGTTTATTCTCTTTTCCACGCAGGGCATTGCGGAACAAACCACGCAGCCGGTTGTTACTTCCTGTGCCAATGTCGTGGTTGTTCCCCCATCGCAGGAACAACCACCGTTTGATTTAAATCACATGGGTACTGGCAGTGATAAGTCGGATGCGCTCGGCGTGCCCTATTATAATCAACACGCTATGTAGTTATTGTCAGGCTCTGATCACAGAGCCTGATATCTCCGTAATATCTTCCTGAAGTCTCAAATATTTTCGCCATTGTTGGCGATGAGATCCCTATACCAGTAAAACGACGCTTTACGTATCCGTTCCAGGGTTCCCTTCCCTTCGTTGTCTTTATCGACGTAAATCATTCCGTAGCGCTTTTTCATTTCCCCTGTTCCGGCAGAAACCAGGTCAATACAGCCCCATGGGGTGTAGCCAATTAAGTCAACACCATCTTCGACTACGGCTTTTTTCATTTCCCGAATATGGGAAGCAAAGTAATCAATGCGATAGTGATCGTTCACCGTGCCGTCAGCTTGTCTCTGGTCAACCGCACCAAATCCATTTTCGACAATAAACAGCGGCAACTGGAAATGATCCCAGAACCAGTTGAGTGAATAACGTAGCCCTGCCGGATCAATTTGCCATCCCCATTCGGATGTATCGATATAAGGGTTGCTGACCAAATCTCGTGGTTCAACATAATTCAGTTGCGGGTTATCTGGCGAAAATTGCGTAGTAAAAGACATGTAGTAGCTAAAGCCGATAAAGTCGACACAACCTCTGGCAAGAATCGCATTGTCTTCTGGTGTGATATCGAGGTTGAATCCTTTCCTGGCAAAGTAATTCAGCATATGTTGCGGATAATATCCACGCGCATAAACATCAGTAAACCAGTAACGACGATGCATCGCTTTCGTGGCCATCATCATATCGTTGGGTGCACAAGTCAGAGGATAGATGGGGCACATGGCGATCATACAGCCGATATTAAATTCAGGATTGATCGATTTACCAGTCTGTACTGCCAGGGCACTGGCAACTAACTCGTAATGTACCGCCTGGTACATTATTTGTTCGCGCTCATTGATATCTTCCTCTGGCGAATACAAGATACCGGAATTAGTAAATGGACACAGGCTTTCGCTGAAATTCACCTGATTATTGATTTCGTTAAACGTCATCCAGTACTTTACTTTTTCTTTATAGCGCGTGAAGACCGTTGATGCGAAGCGGATGAAAAAGTCGATCAGTTTACGGTTTCGCCAGCCACCATATTTTGTCACCAGATGATAAGGCATCTCAAAATGCGAAAGCGTCACCACAGGTTCCATTCCCTGCTTCAGGCATTCATCGAACAGATCATCATAAAATTTTAAACCCTCTTCATTCGGCTCCTGTTCGTCACCTTGCGGAAAGATTCGTGTCCAGGCAATGGAAGTTCGAAAGCATTTGAATCCCATCTCGGCAAATAACTGAATATCTGTTTTATAGCGATGATAAAAATCAATTGCTTCATGATTGGGATAATTAAGTCCGTCGATAACGCCTTCTGTCACTTCACGCGGCACACCGTGAGCGCCAGCAGTCATCACATCAGCGATACTGATGCCTTTTCCTCCTTCATTCCAGCCACCTTCCAACTGATGCGCGGCTACCGCGCCGCCCCATAAAAAACCTTTTTTAAATCCTGACATACACAACTCCTTAACTAAAATAGATTACCACCAGACTTCCGCCTGGATGCCGGCCATAAACTCGTCTTTGCTGTTCTCATTAAACTTAAAATTCGATAATTCGTTATCCAGAATATTGATATACGTTCCATAGAAGCGAATTTCTGGTCGTGAACCTAAAATGCTTTCACCCACTTTCAATGCATGCCAGAGTGTCGTTTTATAAGCCGATTCATTTAGTGTTACACCCTGCTGTGTTTTGTTCTGTTGCTTAAACCAGCCTAATTCAAGCCCCGTCTGATTCCATGTATTCCAGATCCAGGCCGGTCTTACTACGGTGCGAATACTGTCAAAATCACTATGAGCGCCACTTTCATAACTATAAACATCTTCGCCATGAGAATAGACAAGCGCGTTAGCCATAATAATATTGTCAGTAAGATACATCTCGCCCTGAGAGATTAAACGCCAGGCGATCCCATTGGTATGGTCACCATAGTAATAGCGACCATGCGCCATCGTGTTACTGGCATCTGAGAAACTGGCAAAACTGCTGGCATAGGAATTATTGGCAACCTGTAACGTAAATTCATTAAACGTATCGCGTTGCAGGTTTTGCCGTAAAACAGAAGTCAGCATCCAGCTATCTTTCATTTCAAAATAACTGTCGTCATTTTCATTATCTTGTTGTTGATCCGTTTTATTTGGTGCGGAATATTTAGCCATTAATGATAATGTTGCATCATCCCATAACGGGATATTGCGATAACGAACATCCACAGAATTGGTATTCATCTGACTGGTACGCGTAAAATCACGAGAGTAAACATCGACATCATCACGGCTTAAGGACATATCAAACAGCCCTACACCAAGTGCCCAGTTTTCAATCCCCACACCCGCAGCGACATCCGTGGTTAAGGTTTTCCAGTCCAGCATTTGGATCTCATATTGCGGGAGTTTATGTTTGCCTACCCAGAAGTCTGCCTCTGGCGCGAAGGGTAAAAAACCTCGCGTTGTCAGATAAATATCACTGAACTGCATGATATTTTCATTGGCACTGTCACCAAACCAGGCATCGTTATACTGCTCACCTACGTTGCCATCATAGGTAACGACCGCATTTGCCGTTTTACCGTCCTGATTATAAACACGCTGATTTAAGGTTAAGTCAAACCAACCGCTCATCTCGTTACCAAAACGTCCCAGAGAACCCGCTGCATAAGTTTGTGGTGAGCCATGATTTCCGGTACCCCAGCCTGAGCGGAAGTACCCCTGATAGCTGAACCCAATATCATCCTTTATATATTTACTGATATCTTTCAGGGTCACGCTTTCGATAGTGGTTTTGTCGCCTTTACTTTCAATAACGGCAACTTGCTGCGATCCATTTATAGTATGCGCTGCGGCAGACGAGTTCTGTTCACCGTTTTCATTTTTGATGTTATCAGCGACGGGAGATGTCGCTGATATTTCAGCAAGTGAGGCTGATTTGTATTTATTTTCCGTAATACTTTTTTGTAAGGTCGAAAGTCGGGATTTATATACCCCCAGTTCATTCTGTGTTGCTCTCAGCTCTTGTTTATTTTGCGACAATTCATTTTCAAGCAGTTCAAGGCGCTGCTCAATGGTTAATTTTGTTGCCAACGCGTTCAACGGAAACAATGCTGTAATAATAGAAAAAGACAAAAGGCTGACGTTAATCGTCTTTATATTCATGACTTATCCTTAAGAGTGTAATAATTTCCTCCAGCTATCGCACTGGAGGAAAAAATCAGGCATGGAGCTCTTTTCTTAATGAAATAATTTCCCTGGCTAAATCCTGGCATAATATTGCATTCATCAAATGATCCTGTGCATGAACCAGAATTAAATTAACTTCTATTTTGCCACAACCTTCATCCTGACTAATTAACGCGGTCTGAATCTTATGTGCCTGAAGACAGGCTAATTCCGAACTGGCCATTAGCTGAGTTGCGCCCTGCCAGTCTTTTTGCCCGGCACAACGTATGGCTTCCATCGCATCAGAACGTGCCTGTCCCGCGTTGATCAGTAACTCCATAACAAGTTCTTCATCTGCAAACATCAACATCTCCTTCCTGTGTAAATGGGATTATCCGTTAGTTGTCATGTTATTGACCTTGTTGGCGGCAATAACAAAAGGTAAATAGATCATTGTCGCCACACCTAAACATAAAAAACCCACCAGTAACGCCAACCAGTTTCCCCCGGTTCCGAGGAAAGCAATTAAAGGTCCGGGCGTAGTCCAGGGCACGGCATAAGCAACCGGTGGAATAATTTCCATCGAAACAAAGAAGTAACCAACGGCACAGTTAACAATGGGAACCAGAATAAACGGCACCATCATGATGGGGTTAAGTACAATAGGAAGGCCGAACATTATCGGTTCATTGATATTGAAAATACCGGGGATAAATGACATTTTTGCCAGATCACGGTATTCCGCACGCTTAGAAGCGATGAAAATAGCCAACAATAATCCCAACGTCATACCTGAACCGCCGCAGTTGGCGAATGCATCATTAATAGAAGTCCAGGTAATCGGATATGGCGCGCCCCAGGTAGTGCCGTGTTGAGCGGCCCAGGAGAGATTCTCCAGATTAGCCTCAGAAAAAACAGTTTCTCGAATTGCCGACGTGGTATTAGGTCCGTGGATACCCAGCACCCACAGGAAATTACCCACAGCTCCCAGGATAATTACCGCAAAGATATTCGTTCCCATATGTTTGAGCGGCGTCTGGATTAATGTGTAAATGAGATCGTTTAATCCTGCCGGGGATATCAGTGTCAGGCAATAATTAAGTGCGGAAAAGAACACCATGACAAAAAATATTGGCAATAAAACTTTAAATGAACGCGCTACCGCAGGAGGTACAGCTGCCGGCATCGTTATGGTGATTTTTGGGTTTCGAGCTAAGCGACAAAATATTTCACTGGTGATTAATGCAACGATAACAGCAACAAACAACCCCTGTGCGCCGAGATATTTGATCGTCAGGAATGCTTGCCCATCTATCATCTGATATGGCGTATAAACAATAAAAAATGCTCCTATTGCCGTTAATCCGCATAAAAGATCATCTTGCTCATAGCTAATCGCCATATTTCTGGCGACCAGGAAAGCAATCATAATTGACATGATATTTACAGAGCCATTCATTACCGGAGTAAAAATAGCTTGTGCTTTTTCAAGGTTGGGAAAAACGCTGTTCAGATGCAGCAGTCCGGCAATAAAGCCGTCTGGCGATAATATGGCAAAGTTTATTAATATAATTAATGAGCTTGCCATGATAATTGGAAACGTAAAAACGAATCCATCTCTCACCGCTGCAACATGTTTTTGTGAGTTTAACTTGATAGCAACTGGAACAAGAAAACGTTCCATTCCACGTTCGAATGAGGTCATTAATCCCATTTTTTTATACCTGTTGTTCTGGATATTTATACATCCCAATAAAGCATGTATGCCATATCCATTTTATGATGTGTGAAAAGTTAGTTCAGGTAATAGTTTAATAATATTAGATTCTTACTCTTGCAGTAGTTTCATCGCAAATTCAAGAACTGCCTGTCCGTTCATGGTGCCATAGTCTTTCATCTCGATAACAGCTACAGGCATTTTCCCCTGTGCAACAGCTTCAATCTCTGGTTTCTGAAAGCGAACTTGCGGGCCAAGTAAAACAACGTCAACTTCGTTATTTTTAATTTTCCCTTTAGCCTCTGCAATCGCCAATGCGGAAATATTAACTTCAAGTGAAATAGCGTTAGCATGATCAATCATACGTTTAACCAGCATACTGGTTGACATGCCCGCAGCGCAAACTAACAATATCTTTTTCATATTTTCCCTTACTGGTATATAACAGATTACATTGTGTAAATATCATATCCCGCAGTAGCTATACGTCCTGGTACATTGATCACAGTAATACAGCAATAAAGTTGTTCAACATCAGGGTAATAATTAAACGACTCGGCCATACGATAAACCAATCAGGACTCAACTCCTTGTTTTCAATGGCTCTTAAAAGGTGCAAAAGTGATTTTTCAAAAGATTGCCCGCTTACTTAAATCCGAGATCAATGGCTATTCATGGCATGTTGGTGATTTGTTGCCGTCAGAAGCTGAACTCGCTGTTCGTTATAATGTTTCGCGTAATACCCTGCGTAAGGCATTATCCTTGCTGGAAGGCGAAGGAATTATTCATAGAAAGCATGGTTCAGGAACATACATTCAAAAAAAGAATTTTGTTGCACACATTGATCACATGAACAGCTTCAGTGAAATTGCGCATAAAAGCGGCAAGGAGGCAGGAAGTCAGATTATGAAATTTGAAGTGCAGGATGCTTCTCCCCCTATTGCGACTGAGCTGAATTTAGTGACTGGTGAGCAGGTTTATTACATAAAGAGACTGCGATTCATTGAGGATAATGCAGCACAATTAGAAGAAACGTGGATGTCAGTGGCACGTTTTCCTGATTTAACCGTAGCACATATGCAAAAATCCAAATTTTCGTATATTGAGAACGAATGCGGGATCAAAATCATTGGCACCTTTGAAACTTTCTCCCCTACTTTTCCTACCCCAGAAATCGCCAGTATTTTACGGATCAGCCCACGGGATCCCATACTTAAAATTCATACTCAGGCTGTGGACAGTAACTCTATTCCGCTGGATTATTCGTTACTTTACAGCAATATTTTCGAGTTCCAGGTAAAGTACTTTTTCCCGCGATAAAAGCAGACGCACAGAGTGCTGGCATCACATTCTGTGCGTATGGTTTAGCCTCTAACCTTTACCGCTTTACGCCACCGCAAGCCAAATACATTGATATACAGCCCGGTCATAATGAGCACCGCACCGAAAAATTGTAGACCCGTTAAGCGTTCATCCAACAATAGTGCCGCACTTGCCAGTCCTACTACGGGCACCAGTAACGATAACGGTGCAACCCGCCAGGTTTCATAGCGTCCCAGTAACGTCCCCCAGATCCCATAACCAACAATTGTCGCCACAAACGCCAGATACATCAGAGACAAGATGGTGGTCATATCGATAGTGACCAGACTGTGAATCATGGTTGCGGAACCATCGAGAATCAGCGAGGCAACAAAGAAGGGAATGATTGGGATTAATGCGCTCCAGATTACCAGCGACATCACCGCCGGACGCGTTGAGTGCGACATGATCTTTTTATTGAAGATGTTGCCACACGCCCAACTAAATGCTGCCGCCAGGGTCAACATAAAGCCGAACATCGCCACATGCTGACCGTTCAGACTATCTTCGATTAACACCAGTACGCCAAAAATCGCTAAGGCGATCCCCGCCAATTGTTTGCCATGCAGTCGCTCACCGAAAGTAAACGCGCCAAGCACGATAGTAAAAAACGCCTGTGCCTGTAACACCAGCGAAGCCAGTCCAGCAGGCATACCGAAGTTAATGGCACAAAAAAGAAAAGCAAACTGCGCAAAACTGATGGTTAATCCATACCCCAGCAGCAAATTCAGTGGTACTTTCGGTCGTGCGACAAAAAAGATAGCCGGAAAAGCAACCAGCATAAAGCGCAAACCGGCCAACATCAGCGGTGGCATGTTATGAAGCCCCACTTTGATGACCACAAAATTTAGCCCCCATACGACCACTACCAGTAGCGCCAACACCCCATCTTTTCGCGACATTCTACCGCCTCTGAATTTCATCTTTTGTAAGCAATCAACTTAGCTGAATTTACTTTTCTTTAACAGTTGATTCGTTAGTCGCCGATTACGACGGCATTAATGCGCAAATAAGTCGCTATACTTCGGATTTTTGCCATGCTATTTCTTTACATCTCTAAAACAAAACATAACGAAACGCACTGCCGGACAGACAAATGAACTTATCCCTACGACGCTCTACCTGCGCCCTTCTTGCCTCGTCGTTGTTATTAACCATCGGACGCGGCGCTACGCTGCCGTTTATGACCATTTACTTGAGTCGCCAGTACAACCTGAGTGTCGATCTAATCGGTTATGCGATGACAATTGCGCTCACTATTGGCGTCGTTTTTAGTCTCGGTTTTGGTATCCTGGCGGATAAGTTCGACAAGAAACGCTATATGTTACTGGCAATTACCGCCTTCGCCAGCGGTTTTATTGCCATTCCTTTAGTGAATAACGTGACGCTGGTGGTGCTCTTTTTTGCCCTTATTAACTGCGCCTATTCCGTTTTTGCTACCGTGTTGAAAGCCTGGTTTGCCGACAATCTTTCCTCCACCAGCAAAACGAAAATCTTCTCAATCAACTACACCATGCTCAACATTGGCTGGACCATCGGTCCGCCGCTCGGCACGCTGTTGGTGATGCAGAGCATCAATCTGCCCTTTTGGCTGGCAGCTATCTGTTCCGCGTTTCCCATGCTTTTCATTCAAATTTGGGTAAAGCGCAGCGAGAAAATCATCGCCACGGAAACAGGCAGTGCCTGGTCGCCGAAAGTTTTATTACAAGATAAAGCACTGTTGTGGTTTACCTGCTCTGGTTTTCTGGCTTCCTTTGTTAGCGGCGCATTTGCCTCGTGCATTTCACAATATGTGATGGTGATTGCTGATGGTGATTTTGCCGAAAAGGTGGTCGCGGTTGTTCTTCCGGTGAATGCTGCCATGGTGGTTACGTTGCAATATTCCGTGGGCCGCCGCCTTAACCCGGCTAACATCCGCGCGCTGATGACAGCAGGCACCCTCTGTTTCGTCATTGGGCTGGTCGGTTTTATTTTTTCCGGCAACAGCCTGCTATTGTGGGGTATGTCAGCTGCGGTATTTACTGTCGGTGAAATCATTTATGCGCCGGGCGAGTATATGTTGATTGACCATATTGCACCGCCAGGAATGAAAGCCAGCTATTTTTCCGCTCAGTCTTTAGGCTGGCTTGGTGCGGCGATTAACCCATTAGTGAGTGGCATAGTGCTTACCAGTCTGCCGCCTTTCTCGCTGTTTATCATCTTAGCGTTGGTGATCATTGCTGCGTGGGTGCTTATGTTAAAAGGAATTCGTGCAAGACCGTTGGGGCAGCCCGCGCTTTGTTGATTTAAGTCGAACACAATAAAAATTTAATTCAGCCTTCGTTTAGGTTACCTCTGCTAATATCTTTCTCATTGAGATGAAAATTAAGGTAAGCGAGGAAACACACCACACCATAAACGGAGGCAAATAATGCTGGGTAATATGAATGTTTTTATGGCCGTACTGGGAATAATTTTATTTTCTGGTTTTCTGGCCGCGTATTTCAGCCACAAATGGGATGACTAATGAACGGAGATAATCCCTCACCTAACCGGCCCCTTGTTACAACTGTGTACAAGGGGCCTGATTTTTATGACGGCGAAAAAAAACCGCCAGTAAACCGGCGGTGAATGCTTGCATGGATAGATTTGTGTTTTGCTTTTACGCTAACAGGCATTTTCCTGCACTGATAACGGATCGTTGACACAGTAGCATCAGTTTTCTCAATGAATGTTAAACGGAGCTTAAACTCGGTTAATCACGTTTTGTTCGTCAATAAACATACAGCGATTTCTTCCGGTTTGCTTACCCTCATACATTGCCCGGTCCGCTCTTCCAATGACCACATCCAGAGGCTCTTCAGGAAATGCGCGACTGACACCTGCTGTCACGGTAATGTTGATATGCCCTTCAGAATGTGTGATGGCATGGTTATCGACTAACTGGCAAATTCTGACACCTGCACGACATGCTTCTTCATCATTAGCCGCTTTGACAATAATGATAAATTCTTCGCCACCGTAGCGATAAACCGTTTCGTAATCGCGCGTCCAACTGGCTAAGTAAGTTGCCAGGGTGCGTAATACTACATCGCCGATTAAATGCCCGTAGGTATCATTAACCAATTTAAATCGGTCAATATCCAACAACATTAAATAAAGATTCAGAGGCTCAGCGTTGCGTAACTGATGATCGAAGGATTCATCAAGAACCCGACGACCCGGCAATCCCGTCAGAACATCCATATTGCTACGGACCGTAAGCAAATAAATTTTGTAATCGGTTAATGCCGCAGTAAAAGAAAGCAACCCTTCCTGAAAGGCGTCGAAATGCGCGTCCTGCCAGTGATTTTCAACAATAGCCAGCATTAATTCCCGACCACAGTTATGCATATGTTGATGGGCAGAATCCATTAGCCGAACGTAAGGTAATTCATCGTTATCGAGTGGCCCCAGATGATCAATCCACCGACCAAACTGGCACAGTCCATAAGAATGGTTATCCGTTATTTCTGGCTTACTGGCATCTCTCGCGACCACGCTGTGAAACATACTCACCAGCCACTGGTAGTGGGCATCGATAGCCTTATTGAGATTTAACAAGATGGCATCAATTTCCGTTGTCTTCTTGATCATTGCCACTCCTTTTTCACAGTTCCTTGTGCGCGCTATTCTAACGAGAGAAAAGCAAAATTACGTCAATATTTTCATAGAAATCCGAAGTTATGAGTCATCTCTGAGATAACATTGTGATTTGAAACAAAATCAGCAGATAAAAAAGTGTTTAATTCTGTAAATTAAGCCTGCATTATCGCAATTAAAAGGATGACAAATAGCATAACCCAATAACCTAATGGCCCAGTAGTTCAGGCCATCAGGCTAATTTATTTTTATTTCTGCAAATGAGTGACCCGAACGACGGCCGGCGCGCTTTTCTTATCCAGACTGCCGCTAATGTTGATCATCTGGTCCGGCTGAACTTCTCGTCCATCAAAGACTGCCGCAGGAATAACAACATTAATTTCACCGCTCTTATCGCGAAAAACGTAACGGTCCTCTCCTTTGTGAGAAATCAAATTACCGCGTAGTGAAACCGAAGCGCCATCATGCATGGTTTTTGCGAAATCAACGGTCATTTTTTTTGCATCATCGGTTCCGCGATAGCCATCTTCTATTGCATGAGGCGGCGGTGGCGCTGCATCCTGTTTTAATCCGTCCTGGTCATCTGCCAACGCATAAGGCATGACAAGAAAACTTGCTAATACAATGGCCTGAAATTTCATACTGACTCCTTAATTGCGTTTGGTTTGACTTATTAAGTCTGGTTGCTGTTTTTATAATTGACAAATAAGAATACTGCCAATTGTTATAAGGCATTTAAAATCAGGCAACTAACTGTCAAATATTCAGAGAATTTCACTCACTAAAGTAAGAAGAAGATTAAAGAGTCTTAAACATATTTCAGAACAATCAGATTTATAAATTTGAAAATTATTATAACGAAAGAGTATACAAAAAAAAGTAATTTTGCTGGCGACTGCGAAACGGCATTCGCATTAGCGGTGAAGTTTGCCCTCGCCCAGCTGCTGCAATTACTGCTATAACGAGGCTGGTCTGGCGATAAATCCAGGCCAGCCATTGGTGGTGTTTATACGTTCAAGCCACGATGTTGCAGCATTGGCATAATCTGAGGTGCCTTACCGCGCCATTGTCGATACAGGCGTTCCAGATCCTCGCTGTTACCTCTGGAAAGGATCGCCTCGCGAAAACGCAGCCCATTTTCACGCGTTAATCCGCCCTGCTCAACAAACCACTGATAACCATCATCGGCCAACATTTGCGTCCACAGATAAGCGTAATAACCCGCGGCATATCCGCCACCAAAAATATGGGCGAAATAACTGCTGCGATAGCGTGGCGGTATAGCAGGAAGATCCATATTTTCCGCCACCAGCGCCCGCAATTCGAAATCATCGACATCCTGCATTGCTTCGTTTTCTTCCAGGCAATGCCAGCGCATATCGAGAAGTGCGGCGCTAAGCAGTTCGCTCATCTCATACCCTTTATTGAACAGGCTGGCATTACGCATTTTCTGTTGCAGTTCGTCAGGCATTGCTGCCCCGCTCTGATAATGCCGGGCGTAGCGAGCGAATACCTGCGGATGCGTTGCCCAGTGTTCGTTGATTTGCGACGGAAATTCGACAAAATCACGCGGCGTGTTGGTGCCGGAAAGCGTGGCATAACGCTGGCGGGCAAAAAGGCCGTGCAGCGTATGACCAAATTCATGGAATAAGGTTATGACATCATCCCAGAGTAACAACGCAGGCTCACCGGCAGCAGGTTTCTGATAATTGCAGACGTTATAAATTACCGGATGCGTTTCATTAAGCGTTGATTGCTCAACAAAATTGCCCATCCATGCACCGCCGCTTTTTGAATCACGGGCGAAGAAATCACCGTAAAATAACGCCAGCCCCACGCCATTATGATCAAAAATTTCCCACACACGAACGTCAGGATGGTAGACAGGAATATCAAAACGTTCGACAAACTTAATACCGAAGAGCTGATTCGCGGTCCAGAATACACCTTCATTCAACACCGTGTTTAATTCAAAATATGGCTTGAGCTGCGATTCATCGAGATCGAATTTCTCACGTCTTACCTGCTCGGCATAAAATGCCCAGTCCCACGGCTGCGCGCTAAACCCGCCCTGCTGCTTATCGATAACCGCCTGTATAGAGGCTAATTCATCGTTCGCACGTTGACGCGCCGCTGGAACAATTTCCCGCATAAAGTTGAGTGCTGCTTCTGGCGTTTTTGCCATCTGATCGGCGATTTTCCATGCGGCATAATGAGGGAAACCAAGCAGTTTCGCCTGCTGCGCGCGGATCTCCACCAGACGTTGAATGATAGCGCGGGTATCATTGGCATCATTTTTTTCCGCTCGCGTCCAGCCCGCAATAAACAGTTTTTCACGCGTCGCGCGATCGCGCAGTTCAGCAAGCGCTGGTTGCTGGGTGGTATTCAGCAACGGAATCAGCCATTTGTTATCCAGACCTTTCTCGCGAGCCGCCTCTGCCGCCAGCGCAATCTCTTGCTCACTCATTCCTGCCAGCTGCGCGATATCGTTCACAACCAGACCGCCGGATTTATTTGCTGCCAGTAACCGCTGGTTAAACTGGCTGGTCAGGGTCGCAGCTTCTGTATTCAGTACTTTTAATTTTGCTTTATCAGCTTGCGCAAGTTTGGCTCCGGCAAGGACAAAACGTTGATGAATCACCTCCACCAGGCGGATGGATTCACTATCAAGTCCCAGGGATTCACGGCGTTGCCAGACAGCATCTACCCGCGCGAATAATTCACCGTTCAGATAGATATCATTAGCCAGTTCCGCCAGTTCAGCGGAAAACTGTTCATCAAGACGCTGTAATTCATCATTAGTATGCGCCGCAGTCATCGCAAAAAAGACGCTGGTAACGCGGGTAAGTAATTCTCCGCTTTGTTCCAGTGCCAGAATAGTATTGTTGAAATCAGGCGCTTGCGGGTTAAGCGCGATGGCAGCAATTTCTGCCCGCTTTTGCTGCATTCCCTCATCGAATGCCGGGCGATAGTGATGATTGGCAATTTGATCAAAATGGGGAGCCAGATACGGCAGTGTGCTTTGCACAAGGAAAGGATTCATTGTTGTCATTTTCTTCTCCTGAACGCGAGGTGTTCCATAGCGTAGGCTTACTGATAACGGAGTGCAATCTTGCAAACCAGTATTACCCGCTCTTAAGCATCACGTGCTATGTTATTGACACACAAAAGCGTTGAGGAACAGTGAGATGATCGTTTTAGTAACTGGAGCAACGGCAGGTTTTGGTGAATGCATTACTCGTCGTTTTATTCAACAAGGGCATAAAGTTATCGCCACTGGCCGTCGCCAGGAGCGGTTGCAGGAGTTAAAAGACGAACTGGGAGATAATCTGTATATCGCCCAACTGGACGTTCGCAACCGCGCCGCTATTGAAGAGATGCTGGCATCGCTCCCTGCCGAGTGGTGCAATATTGATATCCTGGTAAACAATGCTGGCCTGGCGTTGGGCATGGAGCCTGCGCATAAAGCCAGCGTTGAAGACTGGGAAACGATGATTGATACCAACAACAAAGGCCTGGTATATATGACGCGCGCCGTCTTACCGGGTATGGTTGAACGTAATCATGGTCATATTATTAACATTGGCTCAACGGCAGGTAGCTGGCCGTATGCCGGTGGTAACGTTTACGGTGCGACGAAAGCGTTTGTTCGTCAGTTTAGCCTGAATCTGCGTACGGACCTGCATGGTACGGCGGTGCGCGTCACCGACATCGAACCGGGTCTGGTGGGTGGCACCGAGTTTTCCAATGTCCGCTTTAAAGGCGATGACGGTAAAGCGGAAAAAACCTATCAAAATACCGTTGCATTGACGCCAGAAGATGTCAGCGAAGCCGTCTGGTGGGTGTCAACGCTGCCTGCTCACGTCAATATCAATACCCTGGAAATGATGCCGGTTACCCAAAGCTATGCCGGACTGAATGTCCACCGTCAGTAATTTTTATACCCGGCGTAACTGCCGGGTTATTGCTTGTCACAAAAAAGTGGTAGACTCATGCAGTTAACTCACTCACAAGCAAGAACGAATGACCGTCGAAACGCAACTTAATCCCACACAGCCTGTCAATCAGCAGATTTATCGTATTCTTCGTCGCGACATTGTCCATTGCCTGATTGCACCAGGCACACCGTTGTCGGAAAAAGAAGTTTCTGTTCGTTTCAATGTGTCACGCCAGCCGGTTCGTGAAGCCTTTATTAAACTGGCGGAAAACGGCCTGATTCAAATTCGTCCGCAGCGTGGCAGCTACGTCAACAAAATTTCCATGGCCCAGGTGCGCAACGGCAGTTTTATCCGTCAGGCCATTGAGTGCGCGGTGGCGCGTCGGGCGGCGAGCATGATTACCGAAAGCCAGTGCTACCAACTGGAACAAAATCTTCACCAGCAACGCATTGCCATAGAGCGCAAGCAACTGGATGATTTTTTTGAACTTGATGACAACTTCCATCAACTCCTGACGCAGATTGCCGACTGTCAACTGGCGTGGGATACCATTGAGAACCTGAAAGCGACCGTTGATCGCGTGCGCTATATGAGTTTCGACCACGTTTCTCCACCAGAAATGCTGTTACGCCAGCATCTTGAGATTTTCTCTGCCCTGCAAAAACGTGATGGCGATGCGGTAGAACGTGCTATGACGCAACATTTGCAGGAAATCAGCGAATCCGTGCGCCAGATCCGCCAGGAAAACAGCGACTGGTTTAGCGAAGAGTAATTCATTTCCTCTCATCCCATCCGGGGTGAGAGTTTTCCCTCCGTCATATGGCTCATGCATGCATCAAAAAAGATGTGAGCTTGATCAAAAACAAAAAATATTTCACTCGACAGGAGTATTTATATTGCGCCCGTTACGTGGGCTTCGACTGTAAATCAGAAAGGAGAAAACACCTATGACGACCTACGATCGTAACCGTAACGCAATCACCACTGGCAGCCGTGTTATGGTTAGCGGCACCGGTCACACTGGCAAGATCCTGTCGATTGATACTGAAGGTCTGACCGCTGAGCAAATCCGCCGCGGAAAAACCGTAGTTGTTGAAGGTTGTGAAGAGAAACTGGCACCTCTGGACCTGATTCGTCTCGGCATGAACTAAGCGTGTGAATGCCGCCGATGGCGGCATTGCTTTTTTTACTTCACGGAATATTTCGCCACGGTCGCTTTCGCACCATGCGCTAATAAAGACAAGTACGCTTCCGTCACTTTTGCAGTAAACAAGCTATTGTCTGGCAAATCATCACCAAAGATCGCCTTAATCGCCAGCAATGACTGGACGCGCGCTTTCCCTTCGGCACTACTTTGTACAGCCTTCTGAATAACAGGTAACAGTGGGTCACTGATTTCTATCGGATTTCCCTGTTCATCAACACCACCGACATAACGCATCCAACCTGCGACGCCCAGCGCCAGCAGATCGAACTTGCTGTCATGCGCCAGATGCCAGCGAACAGAATCCAACATCCGCTGTGGCAATTTCTGGCTGCCATCCATCGCAATCTGCCAGGTTCGATGACGTAACGCCGGGTTGCTATAGCGTTCAATTAATCGATTAGCGTAATCTTGCAAATCAACGCCCTGCACTTTCAACGTCGGCGCTTGTTCCTGCAACATCAAGGCATACGCTGCATGACGATAATGTTCATCTTCCATGCAGTCATTAATGTGCTGATATCCGGCAAGATACCCCAGATACGCCAGGAATGAATGACTGCCGTTGAGCATGCGCAACTTCATCTCTTCATAAGGCAGCACATCACTAACCAGTTCGGCTCCCGCTTTTTCCCATTCCGGACGTCCGGCAACAAAGTTATCTTCTATTACCCACTGGCGGAAAGGTTCACAGGCAACGCCCGCAGGATCGCGCACACCGGTAAGTTGTTCGATTTTCGCCAGCGTATCCTCCGTCACTGCGGGCACAATACGGTCCACCATTGTTGATGGGAAAGTCACGTTTTCTTCGATCCATTGTGCCAGTTTTACATCAACAGCTTGCGCGTAGGAAGTGACAACGTCACGCATAACATGACCGTTTTCTGGCATGTTGTCACATGACATGACGGTAAATGCGGGAAGTCCTGCCGCTTTACGGCGAGCCAGCGCCTCGACAATCACCCCTGTTGCAGTTTTCGGCTGGTGGGGATTTTGTACGTCGGCAACGACCATCGGGTGATCGAGCATTAACTGTCCGGTCGCCGGAGAGTGGAAATACCCTTTTTCGGTGATTGTCAGAGAGACAATCGCGATTTGCGGTTCACACATCACAGCCAACACGGTTTCTAAGCCATCAATCTGTACGTGCAAGGCTTTTTTAACGACGCCAACGACGCGAGCCGTCCACGCATCGGCCGACATTTCCGCAACGGTATAAAGATTATCTTGCTGTTGTAAATCGGCAATTTGCTGTTCGCCGCCGATTAAATTAACCTCATAATATCCCCAGTCACTGAAATGTTCCGTAGCAAGAATATCGGCATACACGCCCTGATGCGCACGGTGAAATGCACCAAAGCCTAAATGAACAATTCTTGGGGCCAGGTTATTACGATCATAAACAGGGAGCGTCGCTTTTGCTGATAACAAATTATTTCCCATAACAATTCCTTAAATTTAAATATGGCAAGCTGCATGTTTTGTTATATGAATAAAAAATCCCCTCTCCGGTAAGAGAAGGGATGGAGGATTTACAAACCTCTTGAAGGTTGCGCAGCTGTTACAACACGCGGTTGATCTTCCGCGGCATCTTCCAGTGCACTTAAATCACGGTCTTTCACTTCTGGCATTTTCAGCGCAGAGATTAAACCAATCACTGAATATGCCATGATCATAATGGCGATCGGATACCAGGATTCCGTCATGGTGCAGAAAATACCCGCCAGGATAGGACCAAAACCGGAAGCGATAAGACCACCAATTTCTTTAGAAATGGCCATCCGGGTAAAGCGGTTTTTACAGCCGAACATTTCTGCCATGGTAATGTTTTCCAGAGCAAATAATCCCAGCACCGCACAGTTATGAATCACAATCAGTGCAACCATAATGGTGCTCGGGGCATAGCTTTTATCTACGATGATAGAAAGCATTGGCCACGCCAGCACAATCGCAGAGGTATTCATAATAATATACGGGATCCGGCGACCAATTTTATCGGATAACCAACCAAGGAACGGAATGGTCATAAAGCCGAGAATCGAACTGATCATCAATGCATCTGTTGGAATTGCTTTATTAAACAATAACGTCTGCACTAAATAGCCTGCAAGGAAAGTCTGAATTAAACCTGAGTTACCAGCCTGACCAAAACGCAGCCCTGTTGCCAGCCAGAAGGATTTGCTCTGGAACATGCTACCAGCAGGTGCAGGTTTTGCTGTCGGTTGGTTGCTGTCGTTAACCTTCTCAAAGACCGGGCTTTCTTTCAGATTCATACGCAACCAGATAGCAAAGACCATCACGACAACGCTCGCCAGGAACGGTATACGCCATCCCCACGCCAGCAGTTCCTCTTTACTGAGAATGAAGAACATAAAGGCCCAGATTGCCGTTGCGCTCAAGGTTCCGCAGTTAGTCCCCATAGCAACAAATGAGGAGATAATTCCGCGCTTACCTTTTGGTGCATATTCCGCCAGCATCGTGCCGGCACCGGAAATTTCCGCGCCTGCCCCCAGCCCCTGAATAATACGCAGCGTCACCAGCAAAATTGGCGCAAACACACCAATTTGTGCATAGGTCGGCAGCACACCAATTAAGGTGGTACAGATCCCCATCATAGTGATGGTAATAAAGAGCACTTTTTTACGCCCGATTCTGTCGCCCATTTTGCCGAAAATAAATGCTCCGACAATACGCGCCACATAACCTGCACCGTAGGTTCCCATTGCCAGAATTAACGCCATTGCCGTTGATGATTCAGGAAAAAATATTTCATGAAACACTAACGCTGCGCCGAGCGAATATAACTGGAAATCCATAATTCACAGGTGTTTTTTCCCATCCTGTGGTTTCCTTGGCGTTTTCTAGGTTTTTTCAGATAGTTGCATTTTTTTAAAAAGCATCCTAAGTTCGATCTCAGTGTCTATCTGGGGCCTATTTCTGTCCCATATATGCCCCAAAAAAACTCCCCAACAGATAAGTAGTTTTTTCATGGATTTATGCGTAAAATCAAGAACGGCTGGAAATCATTCAATACTCACACTATCGAAAAATTTACCAGCCAATCGCAGCACGTTCTTGCATAAGGCGTGTCTGCGGTTTTTCAACTATTCAGATACATCACTCCCATCACATTCATTCCTCCGCATCAAAGGCATATAGGCTATATCACCTTGATATTTTTCTTTTTCAGATAAAAACTGTTATCTATGTATACTTTTAAACCCAATCCGTGTAGAGTCTCTGCATAAGATAGTTTGCAGTTGCCGCTTCAGCTTGCGCCATAAACCGCCTGATTTTTGCTGCCACCTGTTAGCATTCCTGTATACCTGAAACGACAATGTTTATCTACGAACTTTAAGAACACCCAAGATAAAAATTGTCAACTATATCATATATAACACATTACTAATTCGAGGCTATATGAACAGCATACTGATAATCACATCTCTCCTTATCATATTCAGCATTTTTAGTCATGCCCTAATAAAATTAGGGATTGGCATATCCAATAACCCAGACAAAACCGATGTATAAGTCAACATATCCTGAATCAGACATACAATATCGCAATGAAAATCAATAATATTTTAAGGAATATCTTCATGAAATCAAAAGACACCCTAAAGTGGTTCCCTGCGCAGCTTCCTGAAGTAAGAATTATCCTAGGGGATGCTGTAGTGGAAGTAGCAAAACAGGGAAGACCTATCAATACCAGAACATTGCTTGATTACATTGAAGGAAACATAAAGAAAAAATCATGGCTGGATAACAAAGAATTATTACAAACAGCGATATCAGTTCTTAAAGACAACCAAAATTTAAATGGTAAAATGTAATATAATAAACTTACTTTTTTATCATTTTTCCACTTTAACAACATTTTGCTCCACTTTTCCACGACCAAACAACTTGAAATCTGGTTAAAATAACACGCAACACTATTCTTCTTCCTTGAGTCCGCCCGGAACTCGAAAAACAAACCGAGTTAAAGCCATTTTTCACAAAATCGATTTTGGGTCTCACCAAAATTACGGGGTTGCATACGCATTCGTTTATTTTCGAACGTGTACATACAAATATGCACAAAAATAATCATAATTATTTTCTGAGATGCATTATGATATGAACACCAATTTCGTATAGAGTCTCACTATGTCTCAAATTTTTGCTTACTGTCGGATATCAACGCTGGATCAGACCACCGAAAATCAACGCCGGGAAATCGAAAGTGCAGGTTTTAAAATCAAACCTCAGCAAATAATCGAAGAACACATTAGCGGCTCAGCAGCAACCAGTGAGCGTCCTGGTTTTAACCGGTTGCTTGCTCGCCTAAAATGTGGTGATCAATTGATTGTGACAAAACTGGATCGCCTTGGTTGTAATGCAATGGATATCAGGAAAACAGTGGAACAACTGACCGAAACAGGTATCAGAGTGCATTGCTTAGCATTGGGGGGCATTGACCTGACCAGTCCAACAGGAAAAATGATGATGCAAGTAATTTCAGCAGTCGCTGAATTTGAACGAGACCTTTTACTTGAACGCACTCATTCCGGGATAGTAAGAGCCCGCGGCGCAGGGAAACGTTTTGGTCGACCACCTGTGTTAAATGAAGAACAGAAACAGGCGGTATTCGAACGAATTAAGTCAGGTGTAAGTATAAGTGCCATTGCCCGGGAATTCAAAACCTCGCGGCAAACCATTTTAAGAGCTAAAGCAAAACTTCAGACACCTGACATATAAAAAATAATCTCGGTGTGAGATGCTTTACGTCTTCCAAGCCCCCTTCCTTGCCGTAAATGGAAAGATACATCTAATTATAGAATTTATATGTTTTACCCTACGGCAGTGCTGGCCATTCAATATCCTGTGCAGTTGACGTATCAACACGGTTCAGCAATACCCGATACTTTTTCCATGCTTCCAGCAACGAGATTTCTTCCTCCGTTGCAATTTCCAGATCTGCAGCATCCTGAAGCGGCGCAATATGCTCGCTGGCTACCTGCATCAGGCTGTTTTTTGTTTCTTCCGCCTCCCGGATCCGGAACAGTTTTTCTGCTTCCGTATCCTTCACCCAGGCTGTGCCGTTCCACTTCTGATATTCCCCTCCCGGCGATAACCAGGTAACATTTTCCGGTAACGGACCGAGTTCAGAAATAAATAACGCGTCGCCGGAAGCCACGTCATAGACGGTTTTTCCCCGATGATCTTCAACGAGATGCCACGATGCCTCATCACTGTTGAAAACAGCCACGAAGCCAGCAGGAATATCTGGTGGTGCAATATCGGTACTGTTTGCTGGCAGACCTGTATGAGGCGGAATATATGCGTCACCTTCACCAATAAATTCATTAGTTCCGGCCAGCAGATTATAAATTTTTATGGTCCGTGGTTGTTCACTCATTCTGAATGCCATTATGCAAGCCTCACAATATAGTTAAATGCGATGTTTTTGACGGTGTTTTCCGCGTTACCAGCAGCGTTAACGGTGATGGTGTGTCCATGTGAACCAATCGCAACGGAGTGCGTATGAGCACCAATACCGACAGTATGCGCGTGTGCACCTGCAGATGCTGCTGTGCCGGACAGTGAATGGCTATGATTACCATCTGTACTGGTATTCGCTAACCACCCCGTAGACATACCTACTGAGCCTTGTACACCCCAGGTATTTTGACCTGAGCTTGTATAACCATATTGATAAGTATCTTTAAAAACACTGGGGTTAAATCGACGGCCATCTCTATGGCTGTGATTACCAGCTGCATTCGTGCTGCCACTTAAACTATGGGTATGCGCACCAGTGTTATTCGTGGATTTAGTGCCGTAATCAAACGACGATGTGGTTTTCGTCCCCAAATCCGTACTGGATGCGCTGGCGCTGTGGGTATGCGATTTAATGCTGTCCTGTTCCTGAGACAATACGGCCCGACCACTGGCAGGTTTGCCCTTAATCGTCCAGCCACGCATATCAGGGATCACGCCTGACGGATAAGCCGCTGCAAGTTTCGGGTATGCAGATTTGTCAAAAGCCTGCCCCTGCATCAGGGCATAGCCAGACGGAACGGTATCTGATGGCCACGGGATTGGTGCGCCGACTGGGTAGCTTTCTGGTGGAAGATTTTTCGAGGTATAAACTTCTGCCCAGTCTTCCTCAAAACCATAACCGTCTCTTGAAGAACGGTAGAACAGACCACCATTTCTGTAATGCGCCTTCATCTGCAAGGTCCGGCAACTTCCGACTCCGGTATAGAAGTTAACCAGAATATAGCTGTCGCCAGAGCGGGTGACATTATAAGCGCCTGATTCGGCATTCCAGGGAACGCCACCATCCGCATCGGCATATGTATCCGTTGCCCTTCTGGCAAAAGCAGCCACATGCGCGGCGGTTAAAGTAATATCTTTGGAACCATCAAACTCAACACCAGAAACCCGTCTTGGCGTTTGCAGCTTTGTTGCTGTTAATGCATTACCGTTCAGACTTGCGGACAGTTTGGTTCCAATAACCAGTTCGCCGGTTGCGTTATCAATAGCAAACGGTCTTAATGTATTCCAGCCACCATAAACATCACCTTGATTGGTAAGCAGCAGGTAAGTTTTAGCGCCATCATTACGCCATAATGCCCCATACTCCCCACCTATCATTCGAATCTGATTACCACCACACGCTACAATTTCGTCTGTGGCAAAAATTTTTTTGCACGACAAGTTATCGTTAACGATTAACGAATGAGACTCATAAAAACCACGCCCACTCTTAAAATCAAGGATAACGTCCGCCGCGATACATTCAGTCGCCGGATTTGTTGCCCCAAACTTATAGGTCGTATCATTAACAACGAGATCAGCACCAGGTGCGGATATTGACAGGCCATCTTCGATAAACGCAAAAACAGGGAAAGCAGCGCCATCAACATAGAACACAGAGCGCAAATCATCGCCCTTATTACTCATCATTATTGAGTGGATGGCTCGTTTATTGTTTTGATATTGCCAGAACATTCCATAAGCATAACGCCCCCTGTCAGTCCAGCCACCAGGCATAACAAATCCGTTAAACTCGCAGTTATTCATCGGATCGCCTGCGGTTCGCGTTGCCGTGGTGATAATGACCCTTGATGCCAGTTCGCTTACTGAGCCAGCAGAACGCATAACAACAACAGGGTAATATTTTCCAGATGTTGCACCTGCAGGAGCGTTAACCCGCACATAACGCATACCACGCTTATCAGCAAAGTCTGTTTTACTGACCGCGTTAATGTTGTTCAGGAAGCGTCCCTTATCGGGTATATCAGCGCCGTTCTGGTCTTTCTGCAGACGTTTCTCTGCATTGTCATAGGCTGATTTTACTGCCTTTGGCGTTGCCGCCAGCGTTTCAGACGTACTGTTGGTCGCACTGCTGAGCTGTACTATCCCCTTTTTCGTCGTACTTGCATCCTCAAGCGCCACGGCGGATGCAATATCCTCTGCCCGTTTTGCCGCTGTCTCGGCGCGCGTTGCCGCGGATTCCGCCGTACT
>OATF01000024.1_pt1 | contig 75065 bp, 80 predicted proteins | sample 1475911 | NCBI WGS metagenome assembly OATF01 (sample SAMEA2579945, study PRJEB22360) | human gut metagenome | biome: human gut; feature: human-associated habitat; material: faeces | place: Denmark | collected 2008/2010
CAGGACTGGCCGGCAAACCGGGTACGCGATCTGTTGCCCTGGAAAGTTGATCTGAGCTCTCAGTAAATATCAATACGGTTCTGGTGAGCCGCTTACGAACAAACTCCGGGAGGCAGCGTGATGCGGCAACAATCACACGGATTTCCCGTGAACGGTCTGAATGAGCGGATTATTTTCAGGGAAAGTGAGTGTGGTCAGCGTGCAGGTATATGGGCTATGATGTGCCCGGCGCTTGAGGCTTTCTGCCTCATGACGTGAAGGTGGTTTGTTGCCGTGTTGTGTGGCAGAAAGAAGATAGCCCCGTAGTAAGTTAATTTTCATTAACCACCACGAGGCATCCCTATGTCTAGTCCACATCAGGATAGCCTCTTACCGCGCTTTGCGCAAGGAGAAGAAGGCCATGAAACTACCACGAAGTTCCCTTGTCTGGTGTGTGTTGATCGTGTGTCTCACACTGTTGATATTCACTTATCTGACACGAAAATCGCTGTGCGAGATTCGTTACAGAGACGGACACAGGGAGGTGGCGGCTTTCATGGCTTACGAATCCGGTAAGTAGCAACCTGGAGGCGGGCGCAGGCCCGCCTTTTCAGGACTGATGCTGGTCTGACTACTGAAGCGCCTTTATAAAGGGGCTGCTGGTTCGCCGGTAGCCCCTTTCTCCTTGCTGATGTTGTACGGGCATGAACAACCTGACTTCAGGAAGGTCGTTTCCCTTCAGGAACGGGGATGAACGCGCGCCTGCGGCGCCCGTTCTTTTCCCCCGCCTTCTCTGGTTATGGCCTGTCAGAAATCACATCACCTTCCCTGTGATTATTCTCTTTTTCTTCCTGCTCTGATTCTGACTACTGCAGTGTTGTCCTGTCTGCCGGGCGCACCTTCGGCTCCCGGCTGCCTGGCGGCATCCGGTCGTCAGGCCCGACTCCGACAGGCAGCTGCTGGCGCACCTGCCAGTCTCCGCCGAACCCGCTGGCGCGGTTTCGGGCTGTCGCTACGGTCCGATGCGTGAAAACCCCGGGCTTGCAGCGACCGTTCCGGTCGCGCCGCCTCTGTCGCGCCGTGACCTGCGCTCCTGGCATCCCGGCAAAAGGCCGCCGGGATGTAAGGCGCAACGCCGTTTCGCAAACCGCGCTTCACGTCGTTGCGGCGGGACCCTGCCCGTTGTTGTGTCCGGTGCCATTCACCTGTTTAAGCCCCTGTCGCCGGGGGCAAAGACAGCCACAACCGTCTCCGCCAGTCCAGGGGTGAAATGCACATCCCGCAAAACTTTTTGCCCAGAAGCAGGCAAAAACTTTTGCGGTCTGCCCCCGGACAGTCGTTTCCGGCCGTGGCAGTGATGCTCCTTGCGGCGAAGGTTCTCAAAAAGGTGATGGTGAATACCGGAGGGAACAAAAGGCAGGTCCCCGCAAAACGTCAAAACCGCGGCTCCCGAAACTCAACAGATGATGGGGGCTGAAAACCAGAGAGAGGAGAAAGCAGGATGAGTACCCGAAATATCCACGTTAACACCGCGTCGTACACGCTTCTTGTTGCCGGGAAGAAAAAAAACACCGGGGAAGAGTGGGACGTCCTGGAATTCAGCAGCCTGACTGAGCTGAAAAAATATCGCAAAAGCCACCCGGAAAAGATGGCCTTCAGTTATAGCTACGCGCTCAGTCAGGGTGTGGATAAGCAGTTCCGCCATATCAACATTGCGGAAGCCGATCACTTCAAACAGTTCCTGCGTCAGATTAAGCGTGCCGGCCTCGATATCCGGGCGATCTGCTGACCGGATGTGATGAATATCCCTCCTGATTGTTGCAATCTTGTTAATGGAGATCGGGGGGGGGATGATATTAAGCGGAAAAATTTTTTATTAAATTTATTCTTTCATAAAGGAGTAGCTGTTATGCGATTAGCTTCCCGTTTTGGTCGGTATAATTCCATCCGCCGTGAACGTCCTTTAACGGATGATGAATTAATGCAGTTCGTGCCTTCGGTATTTTCCGGTGATAAACATGAGTCCCGGAGTGAACGTTATACGTATATTCCAACAATCAATATCATCAATAAGTTACGTGATGAAGGTTTCCAGCCATTCTTTGCCTGTCAGAGTCGGGTTCGTGATTTGGGACGTCGCGAATACAGTAAACATATGTTACGTCTTCGCAGGGAAGGGCATATTAACGGACAGGAAGTTCCTGAAATTATCCTGCTTAATTCACATGATGGTTCATCCAGTTATCAGATGATCCCCGGAATTTTTCGTTTTGTCTGCACAAATGGCCTGGTGTGCGGAAATAATTTTGGCGAAATCCGCGTTCCACATAAAGGTGATATTGTCGGGCAGGTTATCGAGGGAGCGTATGAAGTGCTCGGTGTCTTTGATAAGGTCACTGATAATATGGAGGCGATGAAAGAAATTCATCTTAACAGTGACGAGCAACATTTATTTGGCAGAGCTGCACTGATGGTCAGGTATGAAGATGAAAATAAAACGCCAGTGACACCTGAACAGATAATTACTCCCCGTCGTCGGGAAGACAAACAGAACGATCTCTGGACAACCTGGCAGCGGGTTCAGGAGAATATGATAAAAGGTGGATTATCGGGGCGAAGTGCCTCCGGGAAAAATACCAGGACAAGAGCCATTACAGGTATTGATGGTGATATAAGAATCAACAAGGCGTTATGGGTGATTGCCGAACAGTTCAGAAAGTGGAAGTCATGATAATATAAGTAAAGCCCCGAAAAAATTTTCGGGGCTTTACTTATATTATCATTTTTCGGCATTGCTGTGTCGTCTGATATACCTCAATTTCATCGACCGGCTTTCCGGTTGTCTGTAAATATTGTGCCCGCGAAAAATGGTCTGGCAGGAGGCTGCGCAGTTACCGGGTATATATAAGATGGGTTCCCGCTTCGCGGGGCTTCGGCCAGTCAGTATTGTCACTCATATGATATTTTTGTGTGTGGCCTTCCATGCCGCTTTTGCGGCATAACCGGTATCTGACAATGTCTGTAAGATTAATTGTTCTGCACGCTGTTAATTTCCGGAAGTGATTTCTTCGTGGCCGGAAGCCGGATACCTTTACTGCTTTTTATCCCGGTATAAATCCGGTAAACCTCTGATGCGTAGGCAAGACGTCTCTGGTTCTGGCGTTCGGATTTCCTGAATCCTGCATTGTATGCACCAACGGCCTCCCAGGTGACGCCCCATTTTTTAAATGCTATTGCCAGATAATAAGCACCGGTATAAATGTTCATGCAGGGATCTGTTGTCAGATGTTCTGGCTTAATTCCGTAGCGGGCCAGTTCGTTAAAATGCTGGGAATCTACCTGCATCAGTCCGCTGCCATATCCCGTTACCGGATTAATACCGATGGCATTAACCCGGTAACGGGATTCTTTCCATGATATTGCTCTCAGTAAATCAGGATCTATTTTGTAATCCCGGCCTGCAAGATCAAAGCAATCAGTGGCATGGCAGATCTCATTTATAAACATCAGGCAGATGGCTAACATCCATTTTTTCATTTTTCCACCTCTGGTGACTTTATCCGTAAATAATTTAACCCACTCCACAAAAAGGCTCAACAGGTTGGTGGTTCTCACCACCAAAAGCACCACACCCCACGCAAAAACAAGTTTTTGCTGATTTTTCTTTATAAATAGAGTGTTATGAAAAATTAGTTTCTCTTACTCTCTTTATGATATTTAAAAAAGCGGTGTCGGCGCGGCTACAACAACGCGCCGACACCGCTTTGTAGGGGTGGTACTGACTATTTTTATAAAAAACATTATTTTATATTAGGGGTGCTGCTAGCGGCGCGGTGTGTTTTTTTATAGGATACCGCTAGGGGCGCTGCTAGCGGTGCGTCCCTGTTTGCATTATGAATTCTAGTGTTTCGAAATTAACTTTATTTTATGTTCAAAAAAGGTAATCTCTAATGGCTAAGGTGAACCTGTATATCAGCAATGATGCCTATGAAAAAATAAATGCGATTATTGAGAAGCGTCGACAGGAAGGGGCAAGGGAAAAAGATGTCAGTTTTTCAGCAACAGCTTCAATGCTTCTTGAACTGGGGCTTCGTGTACATGAGGCTCAGATGGAGCGTAAAGAGTCTGCATTTAATCAGACTGAGTTTAATAAATTGCTTCTTGAATGCGTTGTAAAAACACAATCATCAGTAGCGAAAATTTTGGGTATTGAGTCTCTCAGTCCTCATGTCTTCGGAAATCCAAAGTTTGAATATGCCAATATGGTTGAAGATATCAGGGAGAAGGTATCATCTGAGATGGAACGATTTTTTCCAAAAAATGATGATGAATAAAAGAAATTTGACTTCGTTCAAATATCAGAGTTTTTATGATTTTAAAAGGTGACAGTACGAAAGATAATTAGTATATTAATTACGTGGTTAATGCCACGTTAAAATTTGAAATTGAAAATCGCCGATGCAGGGAGAGGTGAACTCCCTGCATCGACTGTCCATAGAATCCTTTGTGAGGAGGTTCCTATGTATCCGATGGATCGTATTCAACAAAAACATGCTCGTCAAATAGATCTGCTGGAAAATCTGACGGCAGTTATTCAGGATTATCCAAATCCAGCCTGTATCAGGGACGAAACTGGAAAATTTATTTTTTGCAATACGCTGTTTCATGAGTCATTTCTTACACAAGATCAAAGTGCTGAAAAATGGCTTCTGTCGCAGAGAGATTTTTGTGAATTGATCTCTGTCACAGAGATGGAAGCATACAGGAATGAGCATACGCATCTTAATCTTGTAGAGGATGTTTTTATTCAGAACAGATTCTGGACAATATCTGTCCAGTCATTTCTTAATGGACACAGAAATATTATTCTGTGGCAATTTTATGATGCTGCTCATGTTCGTCATAAAGACAGTTATAATCAAAAAACGATTGTCAGTGATGATATCAGAAATATAATCAGAAGAATGAGTGATGATTCTTCTGTATCATCATATGTAAATGATGTCTTTTACTTATATAGCACCGGAATCAGTCATAATGCTATAGCAAGAATATTAAACATATCCATCTCCACATCAAAGAAACACGCGTCTCTGATATGCGACTACTTCTCTGTTTCTAATAAAGATGAGTTAATCATCTTACTCTACAATAAAAAGTTTATTCATTATTTGTACGAGAAGGCTATGTGTATCATAAATGCGCGTTAATAAAGTGTTAATAAAATATAGACTTTCCGTCTATTTACCTTTTCTGATTATTCTGCAAACATAAGTAGTAACCAGAAGATAAACAGCGGGAGGTGTTATTGAAAAGATTTGGTACACGTTCTGCAACAGGTAAGATGGTAAAACTAAAATTACCTGTAGATGTGGAAAGTCTATTAATTGAGGCAAGTAACAGAAGCGGAAGAAGTCGATCGTTTGAGGCAGTAATAAGACTTAAAGATCATCTTCACCGCTATCCAAAGTTTAACAGGGCAGGGAATATCTATGGTAAGTCGCTGGTTAAGTATCTGACAATGCGTCTGGATGATGAAACTAACCAGCTACTTATTGCAGCCAAAAATCGTAGTGGATGGTGTAAAACAGATGAGGCTGCAGACAGAGTTATTGATCATTTGATCAAGTTTCCTGATTTTTATAACTCGGAGATATTCAGGGAGGCAGATAAAGAGGAAGATATAACATTTAATACACTCTAGTTTTATTCATTTATCCGAAATTGAGGTAACTTATGAATGCTGTTTTAAGTGTTCAGGGTGCTTCTGCGCCCGTCAAAAAGAAGTCGTTTTTTTCTAAATTCACTCGTCTGAATATGCTTCGCCTGGCTCGCGCTGTGATCCCGGCTGCTGTTCTGATGATGTTCTTCCCGCAACTGGCAATGGCAGCACAGGGCCAGGACCTGATGGCAAGCGGTAACACCACGGTTAAGGCGACCTTCGGTAAGGACTCCAGTGTTGTTAAATGGGTTGTTCTGGCTGAAGTTCTGGTCGGTGCGGTCATGTACATGATGACCAAAAACGTCAAGTTCCTGGCTGGTTTTGCCATCATCTCTGTATTTATTGCTGTGGGTATGGCCGTCGTTGGCCTCTGACAGGAAATAAAACGATGTCGGGAGACGAGAATAAACTTAAGAAATATCGTTTCCCGGAAACACTGACCAACCAGAGCCGCTGGTTTGGCCTGCCACTGGATGAACTGATCCCCGCAGCAATCTGTATTGGCTGGGGTATCACAACATCGAAATATCTGTTCGGTATTGGTGCAGCGGTTCTGGTTTATTTCGGGATTAAAAAACTGAAAAAAGGGCGGGGCAGTTCCTGGTTACGTGACCTGATTTACTGGTATATGCCAACAGCCCTGCTGCGCGGTATTTTTCATAATGTTCCCGATTCGTGTTTCCGGCAGTGGATTAAATAGAACTGATACCAGGATTGTTATATGGAACACGGTGCCCGTTTAAGTACCAGTCGTGTAATGGCCATCGCCTTTATATTTATGTCAGTGCTTATTGTTCTCAGCCTCTCTGTTAACGTCATTCAGGGGGTGAATAACTACCGTCTTCAGAATGAGCAACGCACTGCCGTGACGCCAATGGCATTTAATGCCCCCTTTGCCGTGTCACAGAACAGCGCCGACGCCTCTTATTTACAGCAGATGGCGCTGTCATTTATTGCCCTCCGTCTGAATGTTTCATCAGAAACCGTCGATGCCTCACATCAGGCGCTTCTGCAATATATCCGCCCGGGCGCACAGAACCAGATGAAAGTTATTCTGGCTGAAGAAGCGAAGCGTATTAAAAACGATAACGTGAACTCAGCCTTTTTCCAGACCAGTGTTCGTGTCTGGCCTCAGTATGGCCGTGTGGAAATTCGAGGTGTGCTTAAAACCTGGATTGGTGATTCAAAACCTTTCACTGATATCAAACATTACATCCTTATTCTGAAGCGGGAAAACGGGGTGACCTGGCTGGATAATTTCGGGGAAACAGACGATGAGAAAAAATAATACGGCAATAATATTCGGCAGCCTGTTTTTTTCCTGCAGCGTGATGGCCGCAAACGGTACGCTGGCCCCCACCGTGGTGCCAATGGTGAACGGTGGTCAGGCCAGTATTGCCATCAGCAATACCAGCCCGAATCTGTTTACCGTTCCCGGTGACCGGATTATCGCCGTGAACAGTCTGGATGGTGCCCTGACCAATAATGAGCAGACCGCCTCCGGCGGTGTGGTGGTTGCCACCGTCAACAAAAAGCCCTTTACGTTCATTCTGGAAACAGAACGTGGTCTGAATCTTTCCATTCAGGCCGTTCCCCGTGAAGGCGCGGGGCGTACCATTCAGCTGGTCAGTGACCTGCGCGGAACCGGAGAAGAAGCCGGTGCGTGGGAAACGTCCACGCCTTACGAATCCCTGCTTGTGACCATCAGCCAGGCCGTCCGTGGCGGAAAATTACCCGCAGGCTGGTATCAGGTCCCAGTGACAAAGGAAACCCTGCAGGCCCCGGCGGGGCTGTCTTCAGTGGCAGATGCCGTATGGACGGGGAATCACCTGAAGATGGTCCGCTTTGCCGTGGAAAATAAAACGCTGTCTGCCCTGAATATCCGGGAAAGTGACTTCTGGCAGCCGGGAACCCGTGCCGTGATGTTCAGCCAGCCTGCCAGCCAGTTACTGGCAGGTGCGCGCATGGATGTGTATGTCATCCGTGACGGGGAGGGCAACTGATGGCCAGTATCAATACCATTGTGAAACGCAAGCAGTACCTGTGGCTGGGGATTGTGGTTGTCGGTACAGCCTCCGCGATTGGTGGGGCACTGTATCTGTCTGATGTGGACATGTCCGGTAACGGTGAAACCGTGGCTGAACAGGAGCCTGTGCCGGATATGACCGGTGTGGTGGATACGACCTTTGATGACAAGGTGCGTCAGCATGCCACCACAGAGATGCAGGTGACGGCAGCGCAGATGCAGAAGCAGTATGAGGAAATCCGTCGTGAGCTGGATGTTCTGAACAAACAGCGCGGTGATGACCAGCGTCGTATTGAAAAGCTGGGACAGGACAATGCCGCCCTGGCAGAGCAGGTAAAAGCCCTGGGTGCTAATCCCGTCACGGCGACCGGTGAGCCTGTACCGCAGATGCCTGCCTCACCGCCCGGCCCGGAAGGCGAACCACAGCCAGGAAACACCCCCGTATCCTTCCCGCCGCAGGGCAGCGTTGCTGTTCCACCGCCGACGGCGTTTTATCCCGGGAATGGTGTCACGCCACCACCACAGGTGACGTACCAGTCTGTGCCGGTGCCTAACCGGATACAGCGTAAGGTGTTTACCCGTAATGAGGGAAAACAGGGACCATCACTGCCGTACATTCCGTCAGGAAGTTTTGCGAAAGCCATGCTGATTGAAGGGGCGGATGCCAATGCCTCTGTCACCGGTAATGAATCCACGGTGCCGATGCAGCTGCGTATCACCGGCCTGGTGGAAATGCCGAACAGCAAGACGTATGACGCAACGGGATGTTTTGTTGGTCTGGAAGCCTGGGGGGATGTGTCCAGTGAGCGTGCCATTGTACGTACCCGCAATATCAGCTGCCTGAAGGACGGCAAAACTATTGATATGCCGATTAAGGGGCATGTCAGCTTCCGGGGTAAAAACGGTATCAAGGGCGAAGTGGTGATGCGTAACGGCAAAATCCTCGGCTGGGCATGGGGCGCGGGATTTGTTGACGGTATCGGTCAGGGAATGGAGCGCGCCTCCCAGCCGGCTGTCGGGCTGGGTGCCACTGCTGCTTACGGGGCCGGCGATGTCCTTAAAATGGGTATCGGTGGCGGCGCATCGAAAGCCGCACAGACGCTCAGTGACTACTACATCAAACGTGCCGAACAGTATCACCCGGTGATACCGATTGGTGCGGGCAACGAAGTGACCGTGGTGTTCCAGGACGGCTTCCAGCTGAAAACCGTGGAAGAGATGGCGCTGGAACGCACGCAGAGCAGAGCGGAAGAAGACAATCCGGAAAGTCCGGTTCCTGTTCCGCCATCAGCTGAAAGTCATCTTAACGGCTTTAATACTGACCAGATGCTGAAGCAGCTGGGCAACCTGAATCCGCAGCAGTTTATGTCCGGCAGTCAGGGAGGGGGCAATGATGGCAAATAATACGTCGTCCCGTCAGGCGGGCCATGCCGCCCGGTATGTTGTCGCCCGGGTTCTGCGAGGACTGTTCTGGTGTCTGAAATACGCCGTCATTCTGCCACTGGCCACAATGGCCCTGATGGCTCTGTTTGTTTTATGGAAGGACAACACCACACCAGGAAAATTACTGGTTCAGGAAATTGACTTCGTAAGACAAACAGCCCCTGCCGGGCAGTTTCCTGTAAGAGAATGTTTGCCTTCTCTGCATGATCTTCCAGGAGCAGAAGAGAAAATCTGCCGTTACCGTGCTGCTGATGCTGCAGATTATGTCAGGGAGACTGACCGGTCACTGATGCAACTGGTCACCGCATTCTGGGCAACGCTGGCACTTATGTATATGTCGTTTGCGGCAGGCACCGGGAAATATCCGGTGCGACCCGGAAAAATGAAATGTGTCCGTGTGGCAACAGCAGATGAGCGTCTGAAGAAAGTTCTTGCAGAAGACACTTCCCTGCCGGGAAAAATCAGGGAATGCCATGTTTATTTCCCTGATGACCGAACAAACAGAAGCAACGGAGATAAAAATGAACATGCGTAATATTAATATTATTACTGCACGCTCTGTACCGGATAAAAGCGTATCAGATAATTTTATGAATGCTGTTCTCAGTAACTGCACCACAAGAATCGTACTTCCTGCACTGAAGGAATTCGGTTCTGAATCATTGCCGCACAATTTTAATATGGCAGCTGTCGGTGTGATGAAGAAGGGTATGTCGATGAGCTTATTTTCTTCTCCGGGAAATACAGTAGTCTTCGGACAACCCTGTGCAGGGAAAACAAATCTGACAGCAGAGTTAATTTCTGCTGTTGTGGGGAATAATAAAAAAGGAGAAGGGCAATGAAAAAGATTTCTTTATTTATTCCTCTGCTGGGGACGTTATTACTTTCTGGCTGTGCCGGAACTAATACGGAATTTGAGTGTAACGCCACCACATCCGATACCTGTATGACGATGGAGCAGGCCAATGAGAAGGCCAAAAAACTGGAGCAGTCCTCAGAAGCAAAGCCGGTTGCGGCATCACTGCCGCGCCTGGCTGAAGGGAACTTCCGGACAATGCCGGTGCAGACCGTCACCGCGACCACTCCGTCCGGCAGCAGACCTGCGGTGACAGCACATCCGGAGCAGAAACTGCTGGCACCACGCCCGCTGTTTACCGCTGCCCGGGAAGTGAAAACGATTGTTCCGGTCAGTTCAGTTGCGCCGGTAACACCTCCTCGTCCGCTAAGAACGGGTGAGCAGACGGCTGCATTATGGATAGCGCCTTATATTGATAATCAGGATGTTTATCATCAGCCATCCAGCGTGTTTTTTGTTATTAAACCGTCTGCGTGGGGAAAACCACGTATTAATTAACTGGCCCTGAAGTTGTATATCAGCCGGCAATGCCGGCAGGCTTTCTGTATTCAAAATCTGCCTGTAAAACGAGTGCCCTGTGCGTGAAAAGGGATGGGCGGTAGCGTGTCAGAACATGTCGGGAGGAATATTCCGTGAGTGATGAAGCCGATGAAGCATATTCAGTGACAGAACAACTGACCATGACAGGAATAAACCGGATACGCCAGAAAATAAATGCTCATGGTATTCCTGTTTATCTCTGTGAAGCATGCGGAAATCCTGTTCCGGAAGCCCGGCGGAAAATATTTCCCGGTGTGACGTTGTGCGTTGAATGTCAGGCGTATCAGGAAAGACAGAGAAAACATTATGCATAAGTCAGTCGCAGAACATAGTGATTTAATTCCGGATGAACATGAGTGGATATTCAGAAAACAGAAATCTTTGTATATGCGCCGGGAAATGGCGCGTTAATTACAGGTATTCCCTTCATGGCTACCGCATTTCTCGCTTTATTTTTCAACTAAGGAATTCATGTGAATAATCCACTTGAGGCCGTCACTCAGGCGGTTAACTCCCTCGTCACAGCACTGAAACTGCCTGACGAATCCGCAAAGGCCAATGAAGTTCTGGGCGAAATGAGCTTCCCGCAGTTCAGTCGTCTGCTGCCGTACCGTGATTACAACCAGGAATCCGGTCTGTTCATGAATGACACCACGATGGGCTTTATGCTGGAAGCCATTCCCATCAATGGGGCGAATGAGTCCATTGTGGAGGCCCTCGATCACATGCTGCGCACCAAACTGCCGCGCGGGGTGCCGTTCTGCATCCATCTGATGTCCAGTCAGCTGGTTGGTGACAGGATTGAATACGGGCTGCGTGAGTTCTCCTGGTCGGGTGAACAGGCTGAACGGTTTAACGCCATTACCCGTGCCTATTATATGAACGCGGCAGCGACACAGTTTCCGCTGCCGGAGGGGATGAATCTGCCCCTGACCCTGCGCCATTACCGGGTATTCTTCTCGTACTGTTCTCCCTCGAAGAAAAAAAGCCGGGCTGATATTCTGGAAATGGAAAACCTGGTGAAAATCATCCGGGCGTCGTTACAGGGGGCCAGTATCACCACACAGGTGGTGGATGCACAGGCCTTTATCGATATTGTCGGGGAGATGATTAACCATAACCCGGACTCCCTGTATCCGAAAAGACGTCAGCTGGACCCGTATTCTGATCTGAATTATCAGTGTGTGGAGGACAGTTTTGACCTGAAAGTCCGGGCGGATTACCTGACGCTGGGCCTGCGTGAGAAGGGCAGGAACAGCACGGCCCGCATCCTGAATTTCCATCTGGCCCGTAACCCGGAAATCGCCTTCCTGTGGAACATGGCCGACAACTACAGCAACCTGCTGAACCCGGAACTGTCCATCTCCTGTCCGTTCATCCTGACGCTGACTCTGGTGGTGGAAGACCAGGTGAAAACCCACAGCGAAGCCAACCTGAAGTACATGGACCTGGAGAAAAAGTCGAAGACCTCCTATGCCAAATGGTTTCCGTCCGTGGAGAAAGAGGCGAAGGAGTGGGGGGAACTGCGTCAGCGGCTGGGCTCCGGTCAGTCCTCTGTCGTGTCCTACTTCCTCAACATCACAGCATTCTGCAAGGACAATAATGAAACGGCGCTGGAAGTGGAGCAGGACATCCTGAACAGCTTCCGTAAAAACGGTTTTGAGCTGATTTCACCGCGCTTTAACCACATGCGCAATTTCCTGACCTGCCTGCCCTTTATGGCCGGGAAAGGGCTGTTTAAACAGCTGAAAGAGGCCGGTGTGGTTCAGCGCGCAGAGAGCTTTAATGTGGCCAACCTGATGCCGTTAGTGGCGGATAACCCCCTGACACCGGCAGGTCTGCTGGCACCCACCTACCGTAACCAGCTGGCGTTTATCGATATTTTCTTCCGGGGGATGAATAACACCAACTACAACATGGCGGTCTGTGGCACCTCCGGGGCCGGTAAAACCGGACTGATACAGCCCCTTATCCGCAGCGTGCTGGACTCCGGGGGCTTTGCCGTGGTGTTTGACATGGGGGATGGATATAAGTCCCTGTGTGAGAACATGGGCGGGGTGTATCTGGACGGTGAAACCCTGCGTTTTAACCCGTTTGCGAACATCACCGATATTGACCAGTCAGCGGAGCGTGTCCGTGACCAGTTGTCGGTGATGGCCAGCCCCAACGGTAACCTGGATGAAGTGCATGAAGGTCTGCTGCTGCAGGCGGTCAGGGCCTCCTGGCTGGCTAAAAAGAACAGGGCGCGCATCGATGATGTGGTGGATTTCCTGAAAAACGCCCGTGATAACGACCAGTATGTCGAGTCACCGACCATCCGCAGCCGTCTGGATGAAATGATTGTGCTGCTTGACCAGTACACTGCCAACGGCACTTACGGCCGGTATTTTAACTCTGATGAGCCGTCCCTGCGGGATGATGCCAGAATGGTGGTGCTGGAGCTGGGGGGACTGGAAGACCGTCCGTCCCTGCTTGTTGCGGTGATGTTCTCCCTGATTATCTACATTGAGAACAGGATGTACCGCACGCCGCGTAACCTCAAAAAACTGAACGTCATTGATGAGGGGTGGCGTCTGCTGGACTTCAAAAATCACAAGGTTGGTGAGTTTATTGAGAAAGGTTACCGTACCGCCCGCCGTCATACCGGTGCCTATATCACCATCACACAGAACATCGTCGACTTTGACTCTGACAAGGCCTCCAGTGCGGCCCGTGCGGCATGGGGTAACTCCTCCTACAAAATTATCCTCAAACAGAGTGCGAAGGAGTTCGCGAAATACAACCAGCTGTATCCGGACCAGTTCCAGCCACTGCAGCGGGACATGATTGGTAAGTTTGGTGCGGCCAGAGACCAGTGGTTCAGTTCCTTCCTGCTGCAGGTGGAAAACCATTCTTCCTGGCACCGCCTGTTTGTGGACCCGTTAAGCCGCGCCATGTACAGCTCTGACGGCCCGGATTTTGAGTTTGTGCAGCAGAAACGTAAAGAGGGGCTGAGTATTCATGAGGCGGTGTGGCAGCTGGCGTGGAAGAAGTCAGGGCCGGAGATGGCTTCGCTGGAAGCCTGGCTGGAAGAACATGAGAAATACAGGAGTGTTGCATGACCACAACGCAAAAAACGACTGATGTTACAGCCCCCCGACGCAGCCACTGGTGGTGGACAGTGCCGGGATGCCTGGCAATGGTGTTACTGAACGCAGCCGTCAGTTACGGCATTGTCAGACTGAACGCACCGGTGACTGCCGCCTTCAACATGAAACAGACTGTGGATGCATTTTTTGACAGCGCCAGTCAGAAACAACTGTCAGAAGCACAGTCAAAAGCTCTTTCAGCGCGTTTTAACACGGCACTGGAAGCCAGCCTGCAGGCGTGGCAGCAGAAACACCACGCGGTCATTCTGGTGTCGCCTGCCGTGGTACAGGGAGCGCCGGATATCACCCGGGAAATCCAGCAGGATATTGCCCGGCGAATGAGGGCGGAACCATGAGATGCTGGGGGCTGATTGCCCTGCTGGTATGGGGGCAGAGTGTGGCCGCCGCCGATCTTGGCACCTGGGGCGATCTGTGGCCGGTAAAGGAGCCGGACATGCTGACGGTGATCATGCAGCGCCTGACGGCACTGGAGCAGTCCGGTGAGATGGGCCGGAAAATGGATGCCTTTAAGGAGCGGGTGATCCGCAACAGTCTGCGGCCCCCTGCCGTGCCCGGTATCGGACGCACGGAGAAATACAGCAGCCGGTTGTTTGACCCGTCCGTCAGACTGGCGGCGGATATCCGGGATAACGAAGGGCGGGTGTTTGCCCGTCAGGGTGAAGTGATGAATCCGCTGCAGTATGTGCCTTTTAACCAGACGCTGTATTTCATCAATGGCGATGATCCGGCGCAGGTGGCCTGGATGAAACGCCAGACGCCGCCCACACTGGAGAGCAAAATTATCCTCGTGCAGGGCAGTATCCCGGAGATGCAGAAGTCTCTGGACAGCCGTGTTTACTTTGACCAGAACGGTGTGCTCTGCCAGCGCCTCGGCATTGATCAGGTCCCGGCACGGGTGAGCGCCGTTCCCGGCGATCGCTTCCTGAAGGTGGAATTTATTCCGGCAGAGGAGGGCAGAAAATGAAGCGAAGCCTGTGGCTGCTGATGTTATTCCTTCTCGCCGGTCATGTCCCTGCAGCGTCTGCGGATTCTGCCTGTGAGGGGCGTTTTGTAAACCCGATCACGGATATCTGCTGGAGCTGTATTTTCCCGCTCTCGCTGGGCAGTATCAAAGTCAGTCAGGGTAAGGTCCCCGACACGGCGAACCCGTCGATGCCCATTCAGATTTGTCCGGCACCGCCGCCGCTGTTCAGGCGTATCGGGCTGGCCATTGGTTACTGGGAGCCGATGGCGCTGACGGACGTCACCCGATCACCGGGATGCATGGTGAACCTGGGCTTCAGCCTGCCGGCTTTTGGTAAAACGGCACAGGGAACGGCGAAAAAGGATGAGAAGCAGGTGAACGGGGCGTTCTATCACGTTCACTGGTACAAATACCCGCTGACGTACTGGCTTAACATCATCACATCGCTGGGCTGTCTGGAAGGTGGTGACCTGGATATCGCTTATCTTTCTGAAATCGACCCCACCTGGACGGACAGCAGCCTGACCACCATTCTCAATCCGGAAGCTGTCATCTTTGCCAATCCGATAGCACAGGGGGCCTGTGCAGCAGATGCCATTGCCAGCGCCTTTAATATGCCTCTCGATGTTCTGTTCTGGTGTGCCGGTTCGCAGGGCAGTATGTACCCGTTCAATGGCTGGGTGAGTAATGAGTCCAGTCCGTTGCAGTCCTCCCTGCTGGTCAGTGAACGCATGGCGTTCAAGCTGCACCGTCAGGGCATGATTATGGAAACCATCGGGAAAAATAACGCCGTCTGTAATGAATATCCGTCCCCAATCCTGCCCAAAGAACGCTGGCGTTACCAGATGGTGAATATGTACCCGGACAGCGGACAGTGCCATCCGTTCGGGCGCAGTGTGACCCGCTGGGAAACCGGGAAAAATCCGCCCAATACAAAGAAAAACTTCGGCTACCTGATGTGGCGTAAACGTAACTGTGTCTTCCTGTAAAACTACTAATTCTGAAGGATTTTTTATGTATAAACAGGCAACAGAATTAATGCTGAACTTTAAAGACCGCATTCTGATTAAGGGGGAAGAAGATACCGGCAAGTCAACTCTCCTGACTGAAATAAGAATCAGTGATAGTGATTCCCGGTATTACAACTTTAAAACTCTTAACTCTGCGGGGTACAACCGGCTTTGTGATGAAAATATTGATAATTTTGATTTTCTGAATACACCTGAAAAGACGTTAATCCTTGATGGAGTCAGGCTGTGTGAAAAGAAAATGACATCAAAAGTTATCAGGTTAATTAAACAGGCCAGAAAATATCATAAACGCCTGGTTGTGGTTGCAGACTCATGTGAGTCTGAGTTTATCGAACTGTTGTTTGATGGTGTTATTGCATTGTCCTTCAATTCTGACAGAGAAAGGAGTTGCAATGTTTATACGCCATCAAGGCATCGTAATACAGATAATATTTATGCCAGGTAAATGTGTAAACAAAAACAGAGGAGGGTGTAATGAGTAATAATATAAAATATGGCTCCAGAATACTTGATATGGGTGTTCTGCTGGAGATGAAAGCGCTTGTGAATGCAAATGGTGGTGTGTCACGGTGCATTATGGAGTGTCGGCAGCTTGCCTGTGAGGTCCGTCATTCGCAACAATTACTGGATAAGCTGTCATGTATTGACGACTGGTTGTGCCGGTTTTCCTCAATAATGTATCACCGTTTTGATAAAGAACAGATTCAGTGGCGGGAGGATGTGGACAGGGATTATCCCAGAGAAAAAGTTTATATTTTCAGTCCCGATAATGTCTCCGTCCATAATAATGATATTAAAGACTCTGCCAATAACACATCAGGAATAACCGTGTCGATTACAGCCAGTAAAATATGCGCAGGTCAGAAAGAGTTTGATGCTTTTTTAAAACTGGCAGAAAAATTGAGAGAAAACCCTACGGGTAATTAAATTGTAACAATGCCATCAGGATATATCATGAACTGGAAAACATTTGCGCTTTTTGCCCTGACTGCAGGAATGCATATCACTGTTCATGCCTCAGACAATGTGAACACTCCTGAAAACCGCCAGTTCCTGAAGCAGCAGGAAAATTTAAGCAGACAACTGCGTGAAAAACCTGACCATCAGCTGAAGGCCTGGGCGGAGAAACAGGTGCTGGAGAACCCCCTTCAGCGTTCAGATAACCATTTCCTGGATGAGCTGGTTCGTAAACAGCAGGCTTCGCAGGACGGGAAACCCCGGCAGGGGGCCCTGTATTTTGTGTCGTTTTCCATTCCCGAAGAGGGGCTGAAACGGATGCTGGGCGAAACCCGGCACTACGGTATACCCGCCACACTGCGGGGCATGGTGAACAATGACCTGAAGACCACCGCTGAAGCCGTGCTGTCCCTGGTGAAAGACGGCGCGACTGATGGTGTTCAGATCGACCCGACGCTGTTTTCACAGTACGGCATTCGCAGTGTACCGGCACTGGTGGTGTTCTGCAGTCAGGGATACGACATCATCCGGGGAAACCTGCGGGTCGGCCAGGCGCTGGAGAAAGTGGCCGCCACGGGCGACTGCCGGCAGGTGGCTCATGATTTACTGGCAGGGAAAGGAGATTCCGGGAAATGAAACGTATTTTACCTCTGATACTGGCTCTGGTTGCCGGCATGGCACTGGCTGACAGCAACAGTGATTACCGGGCCGGCTCTGATTTTGCTCACCAGATCAAAGGACAGGGAAGCAGCAGTATTCAGGGCTTTAAGCCACAGGAGAGTATCCCCGGCTATAACGCGAATCCGGACGAGACAAAATACTACGGTGGCGTGACTGCCGGCGGGGATGGCGGCCTGAAAAATGACGGCACCACGGAATGGGCGACCGGTGAAACCGGAAAAACCATCACAGAGTCATTCATGAACAAGCCGAAAGACATTCTTTCACCGGATGCACCGTTTATCCAGACCGGCAGGGATGTGGTGAACCGGGCTGACAGCATTGTGGGAAACACCGGGCAGCAGTGCAGTGCGCAGGAGATTAGCCGGAGTGAATACACGAATTACACCTGTGAGCGGGATTTACAGGTGGAGCAGTACTGCACACGAACTGCCCGTATGGAGCTGCAGGGGAGTACCACATGGGAAACCCGGACGCTGGAGTATGAAATGAGTCAGCTACCTGCACGTGAAGTGAATGGTCAGTATGTTGTCTCCATTACCTCTCCCGTTACCGGTGAAATTGTCGATGCGCATTACAGCTGGAGTCGTACTTACCTGCAGAAGAGTGTACCTATGACAATTACAGTACTGGGAACCTCACTGAGCTGGAATGCCAAATACTCAGCAGATGCCTCATTTACACCAGTACAGAAAACACTGACTGCCGGTGTTGCTTTTACGTCATCTCACCCCGTCCGGGTCGGGAATACAAAATTCAAACGTCATACGGCAATGAAGCTGCGTCTGGTTGTCAGGGTAAAAAAAGCCTCGTACACCCCGTATGTTGTCTGGTCTGAAAGCTGCCCGTTCAGCAAGGAGCTGGGGAAACTGACAAAAACAGAATGTACGGAGGCTGGCGGGAACAGGACGCTGGTGAAAGACGGTCAGTCATACAGCATGTACCAGAGCTGCTGGGCATACCGGGACACGTATGTCACACAGTCAGCAGACAAGGGAACCTGTCAGACCTACACCGACAATCCTGCCTGTACCCTGGTGTCACACCAGTGCGCCTTTTACTCCGAAGAAGGTGCCTGTCTGCATGAATATGCCACGTACTCCTGTGAGTCAAAAACATCCGGGAAAGTGATGGTCTGTGGGGGAGACGTCTTCTGTCTCGATGGCGAATGCGATAAGGCTCAGAGCGGGAAGAGTAATGATTTTGCCGAAGCCGTTTCTCAGCTGGCGGCACTGGCCGCAGCAGGTAAGGATGTTGCGGCGCTGAACGGGGTGGATGTCCGTGCTTTCACCGGTCAGGCGAAATTTTGTAAGAAGGCTGCAGCCGGATACAGCAACTGCTGTAAGGACAGCGGCTGGGGACAGGATATCGGGCTGGCCAAATGCAGCAGTGATGAAAAAGCCCTGGCTAAAGCAAAATCAAACAAACTGACCGTCAGTGTCGGAGAGTTCTGTTCGAAGAAAGTGCTGGGTGTCTGCCTGGAGAAAAAACGCAGTTACTGTCAGTTTGATTCGAAGCTGGCGCAGATAGTCCAGCAGCAGGGGCGCAACGGACAGCTGCGTATCAGTTTTGGCAGTGCGAAGCATCCTGACTGTCGGGGGATTACGGTTGATGAGCTGCAGAAAATTCAGTTCGACAGACTGGATTTCACTAACTTCTACGAAGACCTGATGAATAACCAGAAAATCCCGGACAGTGGTGTTCTGACGCAGAAAGTGAAAGAGCAGATTGCTGACCAGCTGAAACAGGCAGGACAGTAAGGTAGGGAAAATAACCGGGGAAAATGATGAAAGTCATATTCACGTCGAACCGTTTTATTGATTTTCTTATCCGGCTTTTGATTACAGCGATTGTCATTTCCCCGGTAATTATCTGGTCGTGGGATACGGTAAAAGAAACCACTGCAGGTGAGATACTTGCTGCTGCTTTCGTTATTTTTTACTCCGGTGTGCTCCTGTTTATTCTGTATTTTTGTTTTTCTGCCCTGACTGACCTGCAGAAACCTGATGAAAGAAAAAGTGATGAAAGGAATGAAGATGAATAAAGCATTACTGCCACTGTTACTCTGCTGCTTTATTTTTCCGGCGTCAGGAAAAGATGCAGGCTGGCAGTGGTATAACGAGAAAATAAATCCGAAGGAAAAAGAAAATAAACCAGTACCTGCAGCCCCCCGTCAGGAGCCGGACATTATGCAGAAACTGGCCGCACTGCAGACGGCAACAAAGCGGGCGCTGTACGAAGCCATTCTGTATCCCGGCGTGGATAATTTTGTGAAATATTTCCGGCTGCAAAATTACTGGACTCAGCAGGCCGGGCTTTTCACCATGAGCGCCAAAAAAGCCATGCTGGCGCATCCCGAACTGGACTATAACCTGCAGTACAGCCATTACAACGGCACGGTCCGGAACCAGCTGGCGGCAGACCAGGTGCAGCAGCGACAGGCCATTGCGAAACTGGCTGAACACTACGGCATCATGTTCTTTTACCGGGGGCAGGACCCCATCGACGGGCAGCTGGCGCAGGTCATTAATGGCTTCAGGGATACCTATGGTCTGAGTGTTATTCCCGTTTCCGTGGATGGCGTGATTAATCCGCTGTTGCCGGATTCCCGGACTGACCAGGGGCAGGCGCAGCGCCTCGGCGTGAAATATTTCCCGGCCATGATGCTGGTTGACCCGAAACAGGGCAGTGTTCGCCCGTTATCATACGGTTTTATTTCGCAGGACGACCTGGCAAAACAGTTCCTGAACGTTTCTGAAGATTTTAAACCCAATTTTTAATCGCGGATTTGATTTATGAGCGAAGATTATTTGAAAATGTTTACAGGTGTTGTTCTGTTAATATTTGTCATTATTGCCGGTTATTTCTTTTCTGAGCGTAATGACAGGAAAATGTTTTTCCTGAGCTCACTGGTTTTCCTTGTTATTAATATCGCGTGTTTATATGTGCTGACTGCCAGTCTCTGGTTTCTGTGTGGTGCAATTATGAATCAGGGCGCAGCAATGGTTGTTCCAATGGTTATTGGCTCATTACCGAACGTTACGAGCTTCGACGGGTTCAGAAGAATATTTATCTGTATTATGTTGTCATCAGTATGGTCCGGAGTGATGTGGTTTTTTATAAGGGGGCTTATGACAGGCTAAGTCATATAAAACGGTAATAAAAACCATACAAAATAATGAGGTTGATCTGATTAATATCACACAAACGCGAATATTACAGACATAAATACTCTCATGTAAATAATAACCGGAGTTTAACATGATAAGTAAACGCAGATTCTCTTTACCCCGGCTTGATATTACGGGAATGTGGGTATTTTCCCTGGGTGTCTGGTTTCATATCGTCGCCCGTCTTGTTTACAGCAAACCCTGGATGGCTTTTTTTCTGGCGGAGTTGATTGCGGCCATCCTTGTGCTGTTCGGCGCATACCAGGTGCTGGATGCATGGATTGCCCGTGTCAGCCGGGAAGAGCGTGAGGCACTGGAAGCCAGGCAACAGGCCATGATGGAAGGGCAGCAGGAGGGCAGACATGTCTCTCATTAAATCACTGTTGTTCACCCTGTTGCTGGCAGCCGCTGCCGTGCAGGCCTCCACCCGGGATGAAATTGAACGACTCTGGAATCCGCAGGGCATGGCCGCGCAGCCTGCACAACCGGCAGCAGGCACGTCAGCCAGGACAGAAAAGCCAGCCCCCCGCTGGTTCCGCCTCAGCAACGGCAGGCAGGTTAACCTGGCCGACTGGAAGGTGGTGCTGTTTATGCAGGGGCATTGCCCTTACTGTCACCAGTTTGACCCGGTACTGAAACAGCTGGCACAGCAGTACGGCTTTTCCGTTTTTCCCTACACCCTGGATGGTCAGGGGGATACCGCCTTTCCGGAGGCATTGCCGGTGCCACCGGACGTGATGCAGACCTTCTTCCCGAATATCCCGGTGGCCACACCGACCACCTTCCTGGTCAACGTCAACACGCTTGAGGCATTACCGCTTTTACAGGGGGCAACGGATGCTGCCGGTTTTATGGCGCGGATGGATACCGTTCTGCAGATGTACGGAGGGAAAAAAGGTGCGAAATAAGCAGGTGGTGTTACTCATTGCCGGAATATCCGGCATCGCGACGGGAATAATCGTCAGCCTGAATATCCCCTTTATCCGTCAGGGGCTTTTTTATCCCGCCAGCCCTGTAGAAATTGTCGTTTCGCTGTGCCTTACCTTTTCTGTTTCTGTTGTGTTTTTTGTGGGGGCAATTGTGGGATGGATTTCGGTGTCTGAAATATATTACAGCCGCAGGACTGGACGGAAATATCGGGATATTCCTGCTGACATGTCGTATGCGCCGGGAGAACAAATTAAGGGAGGGCAAGAATGATGCCACGCATTAAACCTCTTCTGGTTCTTTGTGCTGCTTTACTGACGGTCACACCCGCAGCGTCAGCGGATGTGAACAGCGACATGAATCAGTTCTTTAACAAGCTGGGCTTCGCCTCCAATACCACACAGCCGGGCGTCTGGCAGGGGCAGGCCGCCGGTTATGCTTACGGTGGCTCCCTGTATGCCCGTACTCAGGTCAAAAATGTTCAGCTGATTTCCATGACGCTGCCGGATATCAATGCCGGATGTGGCGGCATCGACGCCTACCTCGGCTCGTTCAGTTTTATTAATGGCGAGCAGTTGCAGCGTTTTGTTAAGCAGATTATGAGCAATGCTGCCGGTTACTTTTTTGACCTTGCCCTGCAGACAACGGTGCCGGAAATCAAAACCGCAAAAGACTTCCTGCAGAAAATGGCAAGCGACATTAACAGTATGAACCTCAGTTCCTGCCAGGCGGCACAGGGGATTATCGGCGGGCTTTTCCCCCGGACGCAGGTGTCCCAGCAGAAAGTCTGTCAGGACATTGCCGGTGAGAGCAATATTTTTGCTGACTGGGCGGCTTCCCGGCAGGGATGTACCGTTGGCGGGAAATCTGACAGTGTCAGGGATAAAGCCAGCGACAAGGATAAGGAGCGGGTGACCAAAAACATCAACATCATGTGGAATGCGCTTTCCAAAAACAGAATGTTTGACGGCAACAAAGAGCTGAAAGAGTTTGTGATGACGCTGACCGGCTCACTGGTGTTTGGTCCTAACGGCGAAATCACACCCTTGTCAGCCAGAACCACTGACCGCTCAATTATCCGGGCCATGATGGAAGGCGGCACAGCAAAAATTTATCACTGCAACGATTCTGATAAATGCCTGAAAGTGGTGGCAGACACACCGGTGACCATCAGCCGGGATAATGCACTGAAGTCTCAGATTACTAAACTTCTGGCCAGCATTCAGAACAAGGCGGTCAGTGACACGCCTCTGGATGACAAGGAAAAAGGCTTTATTTCCAGTACCACCATCCCCGTCTTCAAATACCTGGTTGACCCGCAGATGCTCGGTGTTTCCAACAGTATGATTTACCAGCTGACGGACTATATCGGTTACGACATCCTGCTGCAGTACATTCAGGAGCTGATACAGCAGGCCCGGGCGATGGTGGCCACAGGAAATTATGACGAAGCAGTTATCGAACATATTAACGACAACATGAATGATGCCACCCGGCAGATTGCGGCGTTTCAGTCACAGGTGCAGGTACAGCAGGATGCGCTGCTGGTTGTCGATCGTCAGATGAGCTACATGCGTCAGCAGCTTTCCGCCCGCATGCTCAGTCGTTACCAGAACAACTATCACTTCGGAGGGAGCACGCTGTGAATGAAGTTTATGTGATTGCCGGTGGTGAGTGGTTGCGGAATAACCTGAATGCCATTGCCGCCTTTATGGGGACCCGGACGTGGGATTCCATTGAAAAAATTGCGCTCACATTGTCTGTTCTCGCGGTGGCCGTAATGTGGGTACAGCGGCACAACGTGATGGATTTGCTGGGCTGGGTGGCCGTGTTTGTGCTTATCAGCCTGCTGGTTAATGTCCGCACATCGGTGCAGATTATTGATAACAGTGACCTGGTCAAAGTTCACCGGGTGGATAATGTGCCGGTCGGACTGGCGATGCCACTTTCACTGACGACCCGTATCGGGCATGCAATGGTGGCCAGTTACGAGATGATCTTCACGCAACCGGACAGTGTCACCTACAGCAAAACGGGGATGCTGTTTGGCGCAGAACTGGTATCAAAAAGCACCGACTTTTTGTCCCGTAATCCGGAAATCGCCAATCTTTTCCAGGATTATGTGCAGAACTGCGTGATGGGGGATATTTACCTGAACCACAAATACACGCTGGAGGAACTGATGGCCTCCGCTGATCCTTACACGCTGATTTTTTCCCGCCCCAGTCCGCTGCGGGGCGTTTATGACAGCAATAATAATTTCGTGACCTGTAAGGACGCGTCGGTTTCGCTGAAAGACAAGCTGAATCTGGACACACAGAGTGGCGGAAAAACCTGGCATTATTATGCCCAGCAGCTATTTGGTGGACGCCCTGATCCGAACCTGTTGTTCAGTACGCTGATTGGCGACAGTTACAGTTACTTCTATGGCTCAAGTAAATCAGCCAGCCAGATCATCCGCCAGAATGTCACCATCAATGCGCTGAAGGAGGGGATCACCAGTTATGCCGCACGTAATGGTGATTCGGCCAGCCTGGTGAATCTGGCCACCACATCATCGATGGAGAAGCAACGTCTGGCACATGTCTCCATCGGTCATGTGGCGATGCGGACACTGCCCATGACGCAGACCATCCTGACGGGGATCGCCATCGGTATTTTCCCGCTCCTGGTACTGGCGGCTGTCTTCAACAAACTGACGCTGTCCGTCCTGAAAGGCTATGTGTTTGCCCTGATGTGGCTGCAGTCATGGCCAATGTTGTACGCCATTCTGAACAGCGCCATGACATTTTATGCAAAGCAGAATGGTGCACCGGTGGTGCTCTCGGAAATTTCACAGATACAGCTGAAATACTCCGATCTGGCTTCCACTGCCGGGTATCTTTCCATGATGATCCCGCCATTATCCTGGATGATGGTCAGGGGGCTCGGGGCAGGATTTTCCAGTGTGTACAGCCATTTCGCTTCCTCTGCTATCAGCCCGACCGCCAGTGCAGCAGGCAGTGTGGTTGACGGTAATTACTCCTACGGCAACATGCAGACGGAGAACGTTAACGGCTTCAGCTGGAGCACCAACAGCACCACGTCGTTTGGTCAGATGATGTACCAGACCGGCAGTGGCGCAACCGCCACACAGACCCGTGACGGTAATATGGTGATGGATGCAAGCGGAGCGATGTCCCGGTTACCGGTCGGCATCAATGCAACACGTCAGATTGCGGCGGCACAACAGGAAATGGCCCGGGAAGCATCGAACAGAGCAGAAAGTGCCCTGCATGGGTTCAGCAGCAGTATTGCCAGTGCCTGGAACACGCTCAGTCAGTTTGGTTCTAACCGGGGGAGCAGTGATTCTGTCACCGGTGGTGCTGACAGCACGATGAGTGCTCAGGACTCCATGATGGCCAGCCGTATGCGCAGTGCAGTGGAAAGCTATGCGAAGGCGCATAATATCAGTAATGAGCAGGCGACTCAGGAACTGGCATCAACAAGTACCAGGCTATCTGGTGGAATGTATGCTGATGCTCATGCTGAATGGGGGGTTAAACCTAAAATTCTTGGTGTTGGTGGTGGGGTAGGCATCAGAGGTGGATTTAAGGGGAGCCTGGATGCAACGGATGATGACTCACATTCAGCAAGTAGTGGCAGCAGGGCTACCCATGATGCTCGCCATGATATCGATGCTAAAGCCAGTAAGGACTTTAAAGAGGCCAGCGATTACTTTACCAGTCGCAAAGTCAGTGAATCCGGCAGCCATACTGACAATAATGCCGATTCCCGCGTGGACCAGCTGTCTGCAGCCCTGAACTCAGCGAAACAGAGTTACGACCAGTACACGACGAATATGACCCGCAGCCATGAATATGCTGAAATGGCATCCCGTACTGAAAGCATGAGTGGGCAGATGAGCGAAGATTTGTCGCAACAGTTTGCACAGTATGTGATGAAACACGCACCGCAGGATGCCGAAGCTATTCTGACAAACACCAGTTCACCGGAGATTGCAGAACGCCGTCGGGCGATGGCATGGTCTTTTGTTCAGGAACAGGTGCAGCCTGGTGTTGATAATGCCTGGCGTGAATCCCGTGGGGATATTGGTAAAGGAATGGAGAGCGTACCTTCGGGTGGTGGCAGCCAGGATATTATTGCTGACCATCAGGGGCATCAGGCCATTATTGATCAAAGAACGCAGGACAGTAATATCCGTAATGATGTAAAACATCAGGTTGATAATATGGTCACAGAATATAAAGGGAATATCGGAGATACTCAGAATAGTATTCATGGCGAAGAAAATATTGTAGACAGACAATATTCAGAGTTAAAAAATAATCACAAACAGGAAGAAATTCAACAAAACAACAGATATAATGAAGAAAATAAACGACAGAAATTAATGCCAACACCGTCTGAAGATGCGTTAAAACAGATGGTGGATGATAAGAAAGAACGATTGAAGGGGCCATTATGATCACTCACTATGATATAAAAATGGAGATGCAAAAACTAAAGGAGGTACTCTCTGTAGAGGGTGTTAATATCCCATCATTATTACAAGTCATAAAGCCGGGAACTTATGTGTTTTTATGGGTTTTATTATGGCCAACTTTTCTGCGTTTAGTATCGGTTAAAAGTGATGTCAGGGATGTTGGCTTTGATATATGTGCTAGTGGAATGATGGGGTTCCTGCTTTTTGTGGCTATTACAAATGGAATGATGTTATACCTTGCGATTCCTGATAGTTTCAGAAAGGATTCAAAAATAATAAATTTTATGTATTCTAAGAGTAAGACATATATTTTGTTGTTTTTGATTGTTTTTTCTATGGTTTCGTTTATGCATTCTATCTTATATGTTTTTGCACTAATGATTACATTCATATTATTTTTCTTGGTGTATACCATAGATATAAATCGTTATAATCTCTCAGCTATAGCCTCAGTAATAGGACTGTTCAAAAAAGAGTCTGTTAGTTAAAAGGATATTTTGGATGAAAACAAAAAAATTGATGATGGTTGCACTGGTCAGTTCCACTCTGGCCCTTTCAGGGTGTGGTGCGATGAGCACAGCAATCAAGAAGCGTAACCTTGAGGTGAAGACTCAGATGAGTGAGACCATCTGGCTTGAACCCGCCAGCGAACGCACGGTATTTCTGCAGATCAAAAACACGTCTGATAAAGACATGAGTGGGCTGCAGGGCAAAATTGCTGATGCTGTGAAAGCAAAAGGATATCAGGTGGTGACTTCTCCGGATAAAGCCTACTACTGGATTCAGGCGAATGTGCTGAAGGCCGATAAGATGGATCTGCGGGAGTCTCAGGGATGGCTGAACCGTGGTTATGAAGGCGCAGCAGTTGGTGCAGCGTTAGGTGCCGGTATCACCGGATATAATTCCAGTTCTGCCGGTGCCACACTCGGTGTGGGCCTTGCTGCCGGTCTGGTGGGTATGGCTGCAGATGCGATGGTGGAAGATGTGAACTATACCATGATCACGGATGTGCAGATTGCAGAGCGTACTAAGGCAACGGTGACAACGGATAATGTTGCCGCCCTGCGTCAGGGCACATCAGGTGCGAAAATTCAGACCAGTACTGAAACAGGTAACCAGCATAAATACCAGACCCGTGTGGTCTCAAATGCGAACAAGGTTAACCTGAAATTTGAAGAGGCGAAGCCTGTTCTCGAAGACCAGCTGGCCAAATCAATCGCAAATATTCTCTGATTATCTTCCGGAGGCTGGTCTGACCGGCCTCCTGACTGACGCCTCGCTTTGCTCGTTGTCCAACCCCGGAAAGAAATAAAATAAATTTTATTTCTCCCCGGCGTTTCCGAAATAAATATGAAAACACTGAGCGGTTGTGCAAATTCTTTGTGCGACCGTGAAGTGTTGCCGGCGAAGCCGGAATTTAACGGTTATTAATCTTTTCATCATTAATAATCAGTCCGACTGACTTTTTTTCTTCGGAATATCATCATGAGTTTTAACGCAAAGGATATGACCCAGGGCGGTCAGATTGCGTCCATGCGTATCCGCATGTTCAGCCAGATCGCCAATATCATGCTTTACTGCCTGTTTATTTTTTTCTGGATACTCGTTGGTCTGGTTTTATGGGTAAAAATAAGCTGGCAGACGTTTGTGAACGGCTGTATTTACTGGTGGTGTACCACGCTGGAAGGCATGCGGGATTTAATCAAGTCCCAGCCGGTATATGAGATCCAGTATTACGGCAAAACCTTCCGGATGAACGCTGCTCAGGTACTGCATGATAAATATATGATCTGGTGCGGAGAGCAGCTATGGTCCGCATTCGTTCTGGCCACAGTTGTGGCACTGGTTATTTGCCTGATTACCTTCTTTGTTGTTTCCTGGATTCTGGGGCGTCAGGGTAAACAACAGAGCGAAAATGAAGTCACAGGTGGTCGTCAGCTGACAGACAATCCGAAAGACGTTGCCCGGATGCTGAAAAAAGACGGCAAGGACTCCGATATCCGGATTGGCGATCTGCCGATTATCCGGGATTCCGAAATCCAGAACTTCTGTCTGCACGGCACGGTCGGGGCCGGTAAGTCGGAAGTTATCCGTCGTCTGGCCAACTACGCCCGTCAGCGTGGAGATATGGTGGTGATTTATGACCGTTCAGGGGAATTTGTTAAAAGTTACTATGATCCCTCCATCGATAAAATCCTGAATCCGCTGGATGCCCGCTGTGCCGCCTGGGATTTGTGGAAGGAGTGCCTGACACAGCCGGATTTTGATAATACCGCGAACACGCTGATCCCGATGGGCACAAAAGAGGACCCGTTCTGGCAGGGGTCAGGACGTACCATTTTTGCGGAAGCGGCGTACCTGATGCGTAATGACCCCAACCGCAGCTACAGCAAACTGGTGGACACACTGCTTTCCATCAAAATCGAAAAACTGCGTACCTTCCTGCGTAATTCACCGGCGGCCAACCTGGTGGAAGAGAAAATCGAGAAAACGGCGATTTCCATCCGTGCTGTGCTGACCAACTACGTGAAAGCCATCCGTTACCTGCAGGGGATTGAGCATAACGGGGAGCCCTTCACCATCCGTGACTGGATGCGTGGTGTCCGGGAAGATCAGAAAAACGGCTGGCTGTTTATCTCGTCGAACGCCGACACCCATGCCTCCCTGAAGCCGGTGATCTCCATGTGGCTGTCCATTGCCATTCGTGGTCTGCTGGCAATGGGAGAAAACCGTAACCGTCGTGTGTGGTTTTTCTGTGATGAGTTACCCACGTTACACAAACTGCCGGACCTGGTGGAGATCCTGCCGGAAGCCCGTAAGTTTGGTGGCTGCTATGTATTTGGTATCCAGTCCTATGCCCAGCTGGAAGATATCTACGGTGAGAAAGCGGCTGCCACGCTGTTTGACGTCATGAACACCCGTGCCTTTTTCCGTTCTCCCAGCCATAAGATTGCAGAGTTCGCTGCCGGTGAGATTGGTGAGAAAGAGCACCTGAAAGCCAGCGAGCAGTATTCCTACGGTGCTGATCCGGTACGTGACGGGGTATCGACCGGTAAGGATATGGAGCGCCAGACGCTGGTCAGTTATTCCGACATTCAGTCTCTGCCGGATCTGACCTGTTATGTCACCCTGCCCGGACCGTATCCGGCAGTAAAACTCTCTCTGAAATATCAGACACGACCGAAGGTCGCTCCGGAGTTTATTCCGCGTGACATCAACCCGGAAATGGAGAACCGTCTGAGTGCCGTACTTGCCGCAAGGGAAGCAGAAGGTCGTCAGATGGTCAGCCTCTTCGAACCGGATGTCCCGGAGGTTGTTTCCGGAGAAGACGTGACTCAGGCTGAACAGCCGCAACAGCCGCAACAGCCGCAACAGCCGCAACAGCCGCAACAGCCGCAACAGCCGCAACAGCCGCAACAGCCGGTGTCTCCTGCCATCAACGATAAGAAGTCAGATTCAGGTGTGAATGTTCCGGCAGGGGGGATCGAGCAGGAGCTGAAAATGAAACCGGAAGAAGAGATGGAACAGCAACTGCCACCCGGGATCAGTGAATCCGGTGAAGTGGTGGATATGGCCGCTTATGAGGCATGGCAACAGGAAAATCATCCAGACATCCAGCAGCAGATGCAGCGTCGTGAAGAGGTGAACATTAATGTGCACCGGGAGCGTGGGGAGGATGTTGAGCCGGGAGATGATTTCTGATGATGAGTATCGCGCAGGTCAGATCGGCCGGAAGTGCCGGTAACTATTATACCGACAAGGATAATTACTATGTACTGGGCAGCATGGGAGAACGCTGGGCCGGCAGGGGGGCTGAACAGCTGGGACTGCAGGGCAGTGTCGATAAGGATGTTTTTACCCGTCTTCTGGAGGGAAGGCTGCCGGACGGAGCGGATCTAAGCCGCATGCAGGATGGCAGTAATAAGCATCGTCCCGGCTACGACCTGACCTTCTCCGCCCCCAAAAGTGTCTCCATGATGGCCATGTTAGGTGGCGATAAGCGCCTGATTGATGCACATAACCAGGCCGTGGACTTTGCTGTTCGTCAGGTGGAGGCGCTGGCCTCCACACGGGTGATGACGGACGGACAGTCAGAAACGGTACTGACCGGTAATCTGGTGATGGCACTGTTTAACCACGACACCAGTCGCGATCAGGAACCACAGTTACACACGCATGCGGTGGTGGCTAATGTCACGCAGCATAACGGTGAGTGGAAGACACTGAGCAGTGACAAAGTGGGGAAAACGGGGTTCATTGAGAATGTGTACGCTAATCAGATTGCCTTTGGCAGGCTCTACCGGGAAAAACTGAAAGAGCAGGTTGAGGCGCTGGGCTATGAAACTGAAGTGGTCGGTAAGCACGGTATGTGGGAAATGCCGGGCGTACCGGTGGAGGCCTTTTCCGGACGCTCACAGGCAATCCGGGAGGCCGTCGGGGAAGATGCCTCGCTGAAATCCCGGGATGTGGCGGCACTGGATACGCGAAAATCCAAACAGCACGTCGATCCTGAAGTCAGAATGGCTGAATGGATGCAGACGCTGAAGGAAACCGGGTTCGACATCCGGGCATATCGTGACGCGGCGGATCAGCGTGCGGAGACCCGCACGCAGGCGCCCGGGGCTGTTTCACAGGAGGGGCCGGATGTGCAGCAGGCGGTGACACAGGCCATTGCCGGATTAAGTGAACGAAAAGTGCAGTTTACGTACACGGACGTGCTGGCCAGAACGGTCGGCATACTGCCGCCGGAAAATGGTGTGATTGAACGGGCACGCGCCGGTATCGATGAGGCCATCAGCCGTGAGCAGCTTATCCCCCTCGATCGTGAGAAGGGGCTGTTCACGTCCGGGATTCATGTGCTCGATGAGCTGTCAGTCCGGGCACTCAGTCGTGACATCATGAAACAGAACCGGGTGACCGTACATCCGGAGAAAAGTGTCCCCCGGACGGCCGGTTACAGCGATGCGGTCAGTGTTCTGGCACAGGACCGTCCGTCGCTGGCCATTGTGTCCGGGCAGGGCGGTGCAGCCGGGCAGCGTGAGCGGGTGGCTGAACTGGTCATGATGGCCCGGGAGCAGGGGCGGGAGGTGCAGATTATCGCTGCTGACCGTCGCTCGCAGATGAACCTGAAGCAGGATGAACGGTTGTCCGGTGAGCTGATAACCGGACGTCGTCAGCTGCTGGAAGGCATGGCCTTCACGCCGGGCAGTACTGTTATCGTTGACCAGGGCGAAAAACTCTCCCTGAAAGAGACGTTAACCCTGCTGGACGGTGCCGCACGTCATAACGTACAGGTCCTGATAACCGACAGCGGGCAGCGAACCGGTACAGGCAGTGCACTGATGGCCATGAAGGATGCCGGGGTGAACACATATCGCTGGCAGGGGGGAGAACAGCGACCGGCCACCATCATCAGTGAACCGGACCGTAATGTCCGCTATGCCCGGCTGGCAGGAGATTTTGCGGCCAGCGTGAAAGCCGGAGAAGAGAGCGTGGCACAGGTCAGCGGGGTACGGGAACAGGCCATACTGACACAGGCCATTCGCAGTGAGCTGAAAACACAGGGCGTGCTCGGACTCCCGGAGGTGACCATGACTGCCCTTTCACCGGTCTGGCTGGACAGCCGGAGCCGTTATCTGCGGGATATGTACCGTCCGGGGATGGTGATGGAGCAGTGGAACCCGGAGACACGCAGTCATGACCGCTATGTTATCGACCGGGTGACGGCGCAGAGTCACAGCCTGACCCTGCGGGATGCGCAGGGTGAAACGCAGGTGGTGCGTATTTCCTCCCTGGACAGCAGCTGGTCGCTGTTCCGGCCGGAAAAAATGCCGGTGGCAGACGGCGAGCGACTGAGGGTGACAGGGAAAATTCCCGGACTCCGCGTCTCCGGCGGTGACCGCCTGCAGGTGGCATCCGTCAGTGAAGATGCGATGACGGTTGTTGTGCCGGGGCGGGCTGAACCGGCCTCCCTGCCTGTGAGCGATTCACCATTCACGGCACTGAAGCTGGAGAACGGCTGGGTGGAAACGCCCGGGCATTCCGTCAGCGACAGTGCGAAGGTTTTTGCCTCCGTCACACAGATGGCAATGGACAACGCCACCCTGAACGGTCTGGCCCGCAGCGGTCGTGATGTCCGGCTGTATTCTTCACTGGATGAAACCCGTACTGCGGAAAAACTTGCCCGCCATCCCTCCTTTACGGTGGTTTCTGAGCAGATAAAGGCGCGTGCCGGTGAGACATTGCTGGAAACCGCTATCAGTCTGCAGAAAGCAGGGCTTCACACGCCGGCACAGCAGGCCATTCATCTGGCCCTTCCTGTGCTGGAAAGTAAAAACCTGGCCTTCAGCATGGTGGACCTGCTGACAGAGGCGAAGTCGTTTGCTGCAGAAGGAACCAGTTTTACTGACCTGGGAGGGGAAATCAATGCGCAGATAAAACGCGGTGATTTACTGTATGTGGATGTGGCAAAAGGCTATGGCACAGGCCTGCTGGTTTCCCGTGCGTCGTATGAGGCTGAAAAAAGCATTCTTCGCCATATTCTCGAAGGTAAGGAGGCGGTCACGCCGCTGATGGAGAGAGTACCTGGCGAACTCATGGAGAAACTGACATCAGGACAGCGCGCCGCCACCCGCATGATACTGGAAACGTCCGACCGTTTCACGGTGGTGCAGGGCTATGCCGGTGTGGGGAAGACCACACAGTTCCGGGCGGTGATGTCAGCCGTGAACATGCTGCCGGAGAGTGGGCGTCCCCGTGTCGTGGGGCTGGGTCCCACGCACCGCGCGGTCGGGGAGATGCGCAGCGCCGGCGTGGATGCACAGACACTGGCGTCATTTCTGCATGACACGCAGCTGCAGCAGCGCAGCGGAGAAACACCGGATTTCAGCAACACGCTGTTCCTGCTCGATGAGAGCTCAATGGTGGGCAATACCGACATGGCACGGGCATACGCCCTGATTGCGGCCGGTGGTGGTCGTGCCGTGGCCAGCGGTGACACGGACCAGCTGCAGGCCATCGCGCCCGGTCAGCCTTTCCGTCTCCAGCAGACGCGCAGTGCTGCCGATGTGGCTATCATGAAAGAGATTGTGCGTCAGACGCCGGAACTGCGGGAGGCGGTATACAGCCTGATTAACCGGGATGTGGAAAGGGCATTGTCCGGGCTTGAGAGTGTGAAACCGTCTCAGGTGCCTCGTCAGGAGGGCGCATGGGCACCGGAGCACTCTGTGACGGAGTTCAGTCACAGCCAGGAAGCGAAACTGGCAGAAGCGCAGCAGAAGGCGATGCTGAAAGGCGAGGCTTTCCCGGATGTCCCCATGACACTGTATGAAGCCATTGTCCGCGACTATACCGGCAGAACACCGGAAGCACGGGAGCAGACGCTGATTGTCACGCACCTGAATGAGGACCGGCGCGTACTGAACAGCATGATTCATGATGCACGGGAAAAGGCCGGTGAGCTGGGGAAAGAGCAGGTCATGGTGCCTGTCCTGAACACAGCGAATATACGCGACGGAGAGCTGCGTCGTCTCTCCACCTGGGAGACACATCGGGACGCACTTGTCCTGGTGGATAATGTGTATCACCGGATTGCCGGTATCAGTAAGGATGACGGGCTGATAACCCTGCAGGATGCGGAAGGTAACACGCGGCTGATTTCGCCCCGGGAGGCGGTGGCTGAAGGCGTCACACTGTACACCCCGGACACCATCCGGGTAGGGACCGGTGACCGGATGCGCTTCACGAAGAGTGACCGGGAGCGTGGTTATGTGGCCAACAGCGTCTGGACGGTGACAGCGGTTTCCGGTGACAGTGTCACGCTGTCGGGCGGACAGCAGACCCGGGTGATTCGCCCCGCCCAGGAGCGGGCAGAGCAACATATTGACCTGGCCTATGCCATCACCGCTCACGGTGCGCAGGGGGCAAGTGAAACCTTTGCCATCGCGCTTGAAGGTACGGAAGGCAGCCGGAAACTGATGGCTGGCTTTGAGTCAGCCTACGTGGCCCTGTCGCGTATGAAGCAGCATGTGCAGGTGTACACCGATAACCGTCAGGGCTGGACGGATGCCATTAACAATGCCGTACAGAAAGGAACAGCCCACGATGTGTTTGAACCGAAACCGGACCGGGAGGTCATGAATGCAGAGCGGCTGTTCAGTACGGCGCGGGAGCTGCGGGACGTGGCGGCAGGGCGTGCCGTTCTTCGTCAGGCGGGGCTTGCCGGGGGAGACAGTCCTGCACGGTTTATTGCTCCGGGACGTAAATATCCACAGCCGTATGTGGCACTGCCGGCGTTTGACCGTAACGGCAAGTCTGCCGGTATCTGGCTGAACCCACTGACCACGGATGACGGAAACGGGCTGCGGGGATTCAGTGGTGAAGGACGGGTGAAGGGCAGCGGGGATGCGCAGTTCGTGGCCCTGCAGGGCAGCCGTAACGGAGAAAGCCTGCTGGCTGATAATATGCAGGATGGTGTCCGGATTGCCCGTGATAATCCTGACAGCGGTGTGGTGGTGAGAATTGCCGGTGAAGGTCGTCCGTGGAATCCCGGTGCCATCACCGGTGGCCGCGTGTGGGGGGATATCCCGGACAACAGCGTCCAGCCGGGAGCCGGAAATGGCGAGCCGGTCACGGCAGAGGTACTGGCACAGCGGCAGGCTGAAGAGGCCATCCGCCGTGAAACGGAACGCCGCGCAGATGAAATTGTCCGTAAAATGGCAGAGAACAAACCTGACCTGCCGGACAGCAAAACAGAGCAGGCTGTCAGGGAGATTGCCGGGCAGGAGCGTGACCGGTCTGCCATATCTGAACGGGAAGCCGCGCTGCCGGAGAGTGTGCTGCGTGAATCACAACGGGAGCGGGAAGCGGTCCGGGAGGTTGCCCGGGAAAATCTGCTGCAGGAACGACTTCAGCAGATGGAGCGGGATATGGTTCGTGACCTGCAGAAAGAGAAAACCCTGGGCGGAGACTGATACAGGAAGACAAACACTGATGACAACGGATAACACGAACACGACACGTAACGATTCACTGGCTGCCCGGACCGATACCTGGTTGCAGTCGTTGCTGGTCTGGTCACCCGGACAGCGGGATATCATCAAAACGGTGGCACTGGTGCTGATGGTACTGGACCACGCAAACCGCATTCTGCATCTGGACCAGACGTGGATGTTTCTGGCCGGGCGTGGAGCCTTTCCGTTGTTTGCTCTGGTGTGGGGGCTGAATCTGTCCCGCCATGCGCATATCAGGCAGTCGGCCATTAACCGGCTGTGGGGATGGGGAATTATTGCCCAGTTCGCGTATTATCTGGCAGGCTTTCCGTGGTATGAGGGGAATATCCTGTTTGCCTTTGCAGTGGCGGCACAGGTGCTGACGTGGTGTGAAACGCGCAGTGGGTGGCGTACAGCAGCGGCCATTCTCCTGATGGCACTGTGGGGGCCTTTGTCCGGCACCAGTTACGGCATTGCCGGGCTGCTGATGCTGGCAGTCAGCCACCGGCTGTACCGGGCGGAAGACAGAACGGAACGTCTGGCGCTGGTTGCATGCCTGCTGGCTGTTATTCCGGCGCTTAACCTTGCCACCAGTGATGCCGCGGCGGTGGCCGGCCTTGTGATGACGGTGCTGACCGTTGGTCTGGTGTCCTGTGCAGGGAAATCATTACCCCGTTTCTGGCCCGGAGATTTTTTCCCGACGTTCTATGCCTGTCATCTGGCTGTGCTGGGCGTTCTGGCGCTGTAACGGGTGTGGTATCTTTGGCCGCAAGAGGATGATTCGTCAGAGGCAGAACACAGCATGACAGAGCAGAAGCGACCGGTACTGACACTGAAGCGGAAAACAGAAGGGGGGACGCCTGTCCGCAGCCGGAAAACCATCATCAATGTCACCACGCCACCAAAATGGAAGGTGAAAAAGCATAAGCTGGCCGAGAAAGCAGCCCGGGAAGCAGAGCTGGCGGCAAAAAAAGCGCAGGCCAGACAAGCGCTGTCCATTTATCTGAACCTGCCCACGCTGGATGAGGCTGTGAACACCCTGAAGCCCTGGTGGCCGGGATTATTTGACGGTGACACGCCCCGGCTTCTGGCCTGCGGTATCCGGGACGTGTTACTGGAAGACGTGGCGCAGCGGAATATCCCGCTCTCGCATAAAAAACTGCGCCGGGCGCTGAAGGCCATCACCCGTTCAGAAAGCTATCTGTGTGCCATGAAAGCCGGTGCCTGCCGGTATGACACGGAAGGGTATGTGACGGAGCATATTTCTCAGGAGGAGGAAGCGTATGCGGCAGAGCGTCTGGATAAAATCCGTCGCCAGAACCGGATAAAGGCAGAACTTCAGGCCGTGCTTGATGGGAAATAAAAAAAGCCTCCCCGGAAACCGGGGAGGCTGAAACAATAAGGCTTAAAAGGAAATAACTTCCGTACCCGAAAGGAAGCCAGTCCACTGAATTATTTACCACAATAATACTGACGACTAAAAGGGAGGAGCAGAAAAATGAATGGATTCAGAAACAGTTCACGGAACGGTCAGGGCTGGCGTTACCAGCGTGCCGGCGGGCGGGCCGTTATTCTGGAGGTCAGTGGACGCTGGATGGAAGCGGCAGAAGCATGGCGACGGGCTGCCTGCATAGCTCCCCGGACAGACTGGCAACAGTTTGCCCGGAAAAGGGCTGAACACTGCCACCGGCGCTGCCGGGGAAGGGTGTAACGAAAAAAGCAGCCTTCATTACTCCAGGAGTCAGAAGGCTGAAAGGAGTTTATGAGATTTGCTTTTTTTAATATCCGGTCGGGCAGTATGACCGGCCAGTTCTGAGTAGCACAGAGTTTTTTCCGTATTAAGTCGCGATTTTATATTTTGTGATTAATTTCACAAAATAAGGTCTTATTCAATGTGTGCTGTGATATTCAGGGGGGCTGAAATACAGGTGCCATTTATCTGATATGGAGAATAACATGAGGAAATATATTCCACTGGTATTATTTATCTTTTCATGGCCGGTATTGTCTGCAGATGTTCACGGGCAGATTTATGCACCAGACAGAATGAATGTTAATTAGTTTATGAATACAACAGGGGCTGATCAGCAATCACCGGAACATCGTAGCTGACGCGTTCGCAATGCTCAGTTGTCCCCCCCGGAAACGGGAAAAAGTAAGTTTTCCCCCGCTCCCGGCGTTTTTGTAACAAAAACAGGCAAATGGGGGTAATAGTCAGCAACAGGGAATGTGGTATTATCGCGGCGGGTGTTTGAGCCTTTCTGGTTCAGGCAAGACGCAGGTACCAGAAATGCGAAGACCCCACTCGTTAATCCATTAACTCGTGAGGTCTGCATGAAGTACCTTAACACTACTGATTGTAGCCTCTTCTTTGCTGAGAGGTCAAAGTTTATGACGAAATATGCCCTTATCGGGTTGCTCGCCGTGTGCGCCACGGTGTTGTGTTTTTCACTGATATTCAGGGAACGGTTATGTGAGCTGAATATTCACAGAGGAAATACAGTGGTGCAGGTAACTCTGGCCTACGAAGCACGGAAGTAAGCTGCCGGGCGGGGACGGAAGTCCCCGCTTTCCGGAAGTGTGAGGTATTTCAGGGGCAGACCCCCTATATACCAGAACCAGCCGGTCCCGCCCGGGGCCGGCACCCTGGCTAAGGCATTTCCAGCTTTTCAGTCATTTCATTATCAAAATCACATTAAACGGTCGTAATCAGACATGATTTGTGCGCCAACACAGATCATCGTCACAACTTTCAAGTCGCTGATTTCAAAAAACTGTAGTATTCTCTGCGAAACGATCCCTGTTTGAGAATTGAGGAGGCGAGATGTCGCAGACAGAAAATGCAGTGACTTCCTCATCAGGCATCAAGCGTACATACCGGAAAGGTAACCCTGTTCCGGCCAGAGAGAGGCAAAGAGCTTCTCTGGCTCGCAGAAGCAACACTCATAAGGCTTTTCATGCGGTTATTCAGGCCCGGTTAAAAGACAGGCTGAGTGAACTGGCGGATGAGGAAGGTATTACTCAGGCGCAGATGCTTGAAAAACTGATTGAATCAGAGCTGAAACGCAGAGCGACTTCGTAAATATTCACATTCTTGCTTATCTCAGGAGTGAGTGGTAGATTGCTGATCGTTTAAGGAATTTTGTGGCTGGCCACGCCGTAAGGTGGCAGGGAACTGGTTCTGATGTGGATTTACAGGAGCCAGAAAAGCGAAAACCCCGATAATCTTCTTCAAGTTTGGCGACTAGAAAGATTACCGGGGCCCCATAAAACCGCATAGCCAACAATTCAGCTATGCGGGGAGTATAGTTATATGCCCGGAAAAGTTCAAGACTTCTTTCTGTGCTCACTCCTTCTGTGCATTGTAAGTGCAGGATGGTGTGGCTAATCATGAAACACATTCAGTAATAGCGGGTGGGATTGAATCAGATCTTCACATTGATTCCAGCAAGTATCCTCACCCGTTTTGCAGCCTTCTCCAGAAAAGGGCTCATTTTGACTCCTTCAAGCATCTGATCTTCATCAGAGGTTTGCTTGCAATAGCGCATGGCAAACGTAAAAATAAAATCAGCGCGTCGATGGTTAGTTTTTATGTTTCCCTCGTACAAGTAATGTGCGCACACTACATCCCTGATACGAACAAAGTTAACTTATCTGTTAAAGAGCTTTCAGTTTGTAGTGGAGGTTCATACACTCGTGTTTGGAGAGCCCTCAAAACTCTTGATAATGATCTTCATCTCATCGCTTTTGATGGAGGAACCATCTGGTTCAGACCAGATATGTTCGAAACTTTACGTGTCGGCCCAGACGAGCTAGTTACCGCCCGTAGGAGGGGGAATAGTGTTGGAGGGGGACATGGCTGATCTCCTTCAAAAATACTATTCACAGGTTAAAAATCCGAATCCGGTGTTCACACCCCGTGAAGGTGCCGGAACGCTGAAGTTCTGCGAAAAACTGATGGAAAAGGCGGTGGGCTTCACCTCCCGTTTTGATTTCGCCATTCATGTGGCACATGCCCGTTCGAAGGGACTGCGTCGGCGCATGCCACCGGTACTGCGTCGCCGGGCTATTGATGCGCTGCTGCAGGGGCTCTGTTTTCACTATGACCCGCTGGCCAACCGCGTCCAGTGCTCCATCACTACGCTGGCCATTGAGTGCGGACTGGCGACGGAGTCTGCTGCCGGAAAACTCTCCATCACCCGGGCCTCCCGAGCCTTGACGTTCCTTGCAGAGCTGGGACTGATTACCTACCAGACGGAATATGATCCGCTTATCGGGTGCTACATTCCGACCGATATCACGTTCACACCGGCGTTATTTGCCGCCCTTGATGTGTCTGAGGATGCAGTGGTTGCTGCGCGCCGCAGTCGTGTTGAATGGGAAAACAGACAGCGCAAAAAGCAGGGGCTGGATACCCTGGGTATGGATGAACTGATAGCGAAAGCCTGGCGTTTTGTGCGTGAGCGTTTCCGCAGTTACCAGACAGAGCTTAAGTCCCGTGGAATAAAGCGTGCCCGTGCGCGTCGTGATGCGAACAGGGAACGTCAGGATATCGTCACCCTGGTGAAACGGCAGCTGACGCGTGAAATCTCGGAAGGGCGCTTCACTGCCAATCGTGAGGCGGTAAAACGCGAAGTGGAGCGTCGTGTGAAAGAGCGCATGATTCTGTCACGTAACCGTAATTACAGCCGGCTGGCCACAGCTTCCCCCTGAAAGTGACCTCCTCAGAATAATCCGGCCCGCACCGGAGGCATTCGCACGCCTGAAGCCTGCCAGCGAACAAAAAAGCAGCACCTCATACAAAAAACAATCTCATCATCCACCTTCTGGTGCATCTGCCCCCCCCTGTTTTTGATACAAAACACGCCTCACAGACGAGGAATTTTGCTTATCCACATTTAACTGCAAGGGACTTCCCCATAAGGTTACAACCGTTCATGTCATAAAGCGCCATCCGCCAGCCTTACAGGGTGCAATGTATCTTTTAAACACCTGTTTATATCTCCTTTAAACTACTTAATTACATTCATTTAAAAAGAAAACCTGTTCACTGCCTGTCCTGTGGACAGACAGACATGCACCTCCCACCGCAAGGGGCGGGCCCCGATCGGAGCCACTTTAGTTACAACACACAAAAACAACCTCCAGAAAAACCCCGGTCCCGCGCAAAACTGAAACCACAAAGCCCCTCCTCATAACTGAAAAGCGAGGCCGCCCCCGCCCGAAGGGCGGGAACAACATCGCTTTTAATTATGAATGTTGTAACTACACAACATCATCGCTGTCAGTCTTCTGGCTGGAAGTCCTCAGTACACGCTCGTAAGCGGCCCTGACGGCCCGCTAACGCGGAGATACGCCCCGGCTGCGGGTAAACCCTTGTCGGGACCACTCCGACCGCGCACAGAAGCTCTGTCATAGCTGAAAATGGGTATGGCTTAGCAGGGCTGAGGATGGGTAAGGTGAAATCTATCAATCAGTACCGGCTTACGCCGGGCTTCGGCGGTTTTACTCCGGTGTCATATGTAACCACAGTGTGCCGCCTTCCATGCCGTTTACACGGCATACTGTGCATTGTGTTCATCTGATAAAAGGAAATCCCCTTCTGGATAATTCGGTTTTGTTAATACTGATGATATTTCCATCAGTACAGATAGAAAATCATATAACCTGTATTCTTGTTTAATAAACAGAGATATTTATCTGTGTATTTTCGTATATGCAGGTACCCACTTAGCTGGGTCTGAAAGCTGGAATTGCCTGTAATCCAACGCCGGAAATCTGACAATGCTCGGTCTGTTCAAACTGGTCAGGTTTCCGGCAACTATCCTCATGCTGGAATCATGACGTTGCACCCCATCCTGAACGCCTCCGTTGATTGATGTACATAAAATATCATCTGTTTACCTTCTATGATTTTTAATCATAAGTATCCTGCTTTAGCTCTCAGCTACATTAGTAAAAAATAGTTCGTAAGTGTTTACCGGTGGTGGATGAGTTCTATGACTAAGTGTATCAACCCAGTTGGTGGGCCTGTCCGGTAGAACTCTCAGAACATGGTGCAGATACGCTTTCTGTGCAACACCGTTCAGACAGCACGCAGGTCTCCTTCCGTATGGTTATTATCCGTTTCTGCCAGATCGTCCTCACTGTAATAACTGAGAGCGTCCCTCTGATTCAGTACATAGCCGCACACTTTTTTCAGTCTGAAGCATGGTGTTCAGGATGTTTTTTTTGCAGAAGCAACACGCATTAATGTTGGCTAGTGCTTATATATGCGCAAATTTATTTTTGTGTAATGCATCTTGTGGTTTTTCTTAACCACATGTTTTTAAAGAAATTAATTTTAAATAATGTTTTATAATTTTGTTTTTTCTGCTGGAGGGGGGAATATTCGCCGCAAGAAATGATGCCCCCTGGAGGTGTTTTATTTTTTCGCGTTTCATTTGTTTCTTCTTTATTGCCTGTGCATGGCTCCTGGTTTTGACAGAGACGGCGGAAGGGAGACAAAAAACAATATTTTCTATGGATGTTGTGGCTTCGGCCTGTCATGTGGTGGTGAATGCGGACAGTACCGGCAACAGTGGCCGGCTGACATTCGGCACTTACCGCAAGTCCACGGGGGCATCCGTACCGCCGCGTGACTTCACTGTGCGTCTGTATGAGTCCGGTGCCACGGTTCAGGGCTGCTCAGCCTTTAAGGCCGGGCAGGTCGCCACCCTGGATTTTGGTAATCCGGGACAGCTGGACGCCGGGGGCGTGGTCACCCGCGGTGCCGGTGATGGTATTCGCGTGGATGTACGGGCGGTGGATACACAGGCAGATTATCGCGGACGTCTGACTCAGGACAGTCATTCGGTGAATTACCCGGTGGAGTTTGCTGCTAAGGGACAGTTCCGTTTTCGTGCGCAGCCGGTGTTTCCGGCGAACGTGAAGGCGGGGGAATACACGGGGGCTCTGACCTTTGTGGTCACGTATCAGTAACGGAGAAAAGGATTGTGTGTGCAGGAAAGAAGGCAGTCGCAGAGCCGGTTTCGTCCGTGTTTTTCCGTCGGGCCGCACTTGCGCTTGCCGTATCAGCAGCTTTTGCCAGTGCCACAGGTGTTGCAGGTGAAAAACTGGATATGTCCTTTATCCAGGGTGGTGCCGGGGTTAATCCGGACGTCTGGGTGGCCCTGAACGGCAGCTATGCGCCGGGGCGTTATCTGGTTGACCTGTCCCTGAACGGGAAGGAGGCCGGGAAACAGATACTGGATGTGACGCCGCAGGACAGTAACGAACTGTGTCTTACGGAAGCATGGCTGACGAAGGCCGGTGTTTATGTCAGTGCAGATTACTTTCGTGAGGGGTATGACGCCACACGACAGTGCTATGTGCTGACGAAGGCCCCGTCAGTGAAGGTGGATTTTGATATTTCCACCCAGAGTCTGGCGCTGGCCATTCCCCAGAAGGGACTGGTGAAGATGCCGGAGAACGTGGACTGGGATTACGGGACCAGTGCATTTCGCGTGAACTATAACGCGAACGCCAACACCGGTCGTAATAACACCTCAGCCTTTGGCTCAGCGGACCTGAAAGCCAATATCGGACGCTGGGTGGTGAGTTCTTCTGCCACGGCCAGCGGCGGTGACAGCGGGAATAACTCCGCCTCGATAAACATGTTCACGGCCACCCGGGCCATCCGCGCACTGAGTGCGGACCTGGCGGTCGGGAAAACATCCACCGGGGACAGTCTGCTGGGCAGCACGGGAACGTACGGCGTGTCGCTGAGCCGGAACAACAGCATGAAGCCGGGCAATCTGGGGTATACCCCGGTTTTCAGCGGTATTGCGGACGGGCCGTCGAGGGTGACACTGACGCAGAACGGACGGTTGCTGCATTCGGAGATGGTGCCGGCAGGTCCGTTCGCCATCACGGATGTGCCGCTGTACACCAGTGGGGATGTGAAGATGACGGTGACTGGCGAGGATGGCCGGGAACATGTGCAGAACTTCCCGCTGTCGGTGATGGCCGGGCAGTTAAGCCCCGGGCAGCACGAGTTCAGTGTGGCAGCCGGTTTGCCTGACGATGACAGTGACCTGAAAGGCGGTGTGTTTGCGGCGTCATACGGTTACGGTCTGGACGGGCTGACACTGCGCACCGGCGGGGTGTTTAACCAGGACTGGCAGGGTGTCAGCGCCGGGGCGGTTCTGGGGCTGAGTTACCTGGGGGCGGTGTCTGCTGACGGCGCTTATGCCACGGCGAAATACCGTGACGGCAGCCGCAGCGGAAACAAGATGCAGTTATCCTGGAGTAAACAACTGGAGATGACGAACACCGGACTGCGGGGGAGCTGGTCACGGCAGAGTGAGGAATATGAGGATATGTCCTCCTTTGACCCGACAGAGTTGTGGTCGCAGTCAAATCATGGTCGCCGGACGAAGGAGGAATGGAATGCCGGTGTCAGTCAGCCGGTGGGTGGTCTGTTCAGTCTGTCGGTGTCCGGCTGGCAGCGGAGTTATTACCCCGCATCCATGACCGGGAGTTACCGGTACAGCGATGACAACGGTAAGGACACGGGGATTACCGGCACCCTGAGCACACAGATTAAGGGTGTCAGTCTTAACCTGGGCTGGTCCGGTTCACGGAACACCCGGGGGGAAAACAACTGGTCTGCATCGGTGTCGGTGTCGGTACCGTTCACACTCTTTGACCGTCGCTACAGCAGCAGTACGTCGGTAAGCACCGGCAAAGGCGGTGGCACGGGCTTCAGTACAGGGCTTTCCGGCTCGCTGAATGACCGTTTCAGCTATGGTCTGGGCGGTGGTCGTGACAGCGGTGGTGGTGTGAGCAGTTATCTGAATGTGTCGTACAGTGGTGACCGGGCTTATCTGAACGGTGCCCTGAACCATTCACAGTCCGGGGGAACCAGCGGTTCTGTGTCTGCCAGTGGCTCCGTGCTTGCAGTCCCGGCGGCGAAAGACATCATGTTCAGCCGCACGACCGGGGATACCGTGGCCGTGGTGAGCGTGAAGGATACGCCCGGAGTGAAGGTGACGTCCGGTGACGGACAGACTGACAGTGACGGCAACCTGGTGGTGCCGCTGAACAGCTATGACTGGAACACGGTGACAATTGATGCGGGCACGCTGCCGCTGAATACGGAACTGACCAGCACGAGCATGAAGGTGGTACCGACGGACAGGGCGGTGGTGTGGATGCCGTTTGATGCCCTGAAAGTTAAGCGTTACCTGCTGCAGGTGAAGCAGCGTGACGGTGAGTTTGTGCCGGGGGGAACCTGGGCACGGGACAGCAGGAACACGCCGCTGGGTTTTGTGGCCAATAACGGTGTGCTGATGATTAACACGGTGGATGCGCCGGGTGACATCACCCTGGGGCAGTGCCGGATACCTGCGACGAAACTGCAGGAGACAGAGAAATTACAGGAGATTACGTGTGAATAAGCGAGGTGCAGTAACGAAATTTTTCACTAACAAAGCAACCCGGGCGCTGGGGATGAGCCTGGCGCTGATGATGACCTGTCAGAGTGCGATGGCTTCCCTGGCGGCAGACCAGACCCGCTATATCTTTCGCGGGGACAAGGATGCGCTGACCATCACGGTCACCAACAATGACAGGGAGCGTACCTTTGGTGGTCAGACCTGGGTGGACAATATCGTGGAGAAGGACACCCGTCCGACCTTTGTGGTGACGCCATCCTTCTTCAGGGTGAAGCCGAATGGTCAGCAGACACTGCGTATCATCATGGCTTCGGACCATCTGCCGAAGGATAAAGAGTCGGTGTACTGGCTGAACCTGCAGGATATTCCGCCAGCGCTGGAGGGAAGCGGTATTGCAGTGGCGCTGCGCTCGAAGCTGAAGCTGTTCTACCGCCCGAAGTCACTGATTGAGGGGCGCAAAGGGGCAGAAGAAGGCATCAGTCTGCAGAGCCGCCCGGATGGCAGGACCATGCTGGTGAACACCACGCCGTACATTTATGCGATTGGCAGTCTGCTGGACGGAAACGGAAAGAAAATTGCCACGGATAACGAGGCGGCACAGAAACTGCTGATGTTCATGCCGGGTGATGAAGTACAGGTAAAAGGGAATGTGGTTAAGGTTGCTTCGCTGAACGATTACGGTGAACTGCAGACCTGGGTCATTAACCAGAAGAAACCGACAACACCGGAAGCAGCAACAACCGAGAAAACAGATACCGCGGAGCAGAAATAACCGCCCTCCGGAACACGGAACACGGAACAGAGGGATAATCAATGAAGAAAGCAGTGATGGCAGTCGCCCTGGCCCTGAGTGCACTCAGTATCCAGTCAGCACTGGCTGCTGAATACAGCGAGAAAACGCAGTATCTGGGGGTGGTGAACGGTCAGGTGTCAGGTAACAGTGTGGTGAAGGTGACCCGCACACCGACAGACCCGGTGCTGTACCGGAGTGGAGACACGACGCCTCTTCCCGGCAGCCTGACCATCCGCAACGCAGAGTCCAGAGCTGCATCAGGTGGCCTGGCGTATATCACGGTGAAGCAGGTGCTGCCGGATAACGGGGAAGCCCGCATCACCCTGAAGACGGCCCTGATGGTTGACGGAAAGAAAGTGGCACTCAGTGCCAGACAGCAGGGTGAGGATGTGGTGATAACCGTACCTGATGCACAGACGCTGGTTGAATTAAGAACGGATGCACCGGCAGAGCTGGAAGTCCCGGTCAGCTACCGGGGAAATCTGCAGATAGCGCTGCAGGTGGAGGACTGAGGATTCATCGAAACTAAAAAGGCAATACATCCATGATTCCGGAACGGGTCATACTGGTAAAGGGATTTACCGTATTTTTAAACGGGAATAACGTAAAACTGTTCTGAGTTAAACACAGTGTTTAATGGAATGCGGTTATTTAAATAAATCCGCAGGGGATGGTTTTGCGGTAATTCCGGAGAAATAAGGATTACCGATTTCAGTTTATTATTTATGAGATATCAGGAAATTATTTTATGAATATGAAAAAGACTCTGATTGCACTGGCTATAGCTGCTTCTGCGGCAGTATCCGGTTCTGCGATGGCGTGGACTTCAAACGGTAGTGGTGGCACAGTTGACATGGGCGGGACTCTGACTCCTGTAACGAAAGTTACCCCGTGGGAAGTTCAGGTAGGTTCTGCGGTAACTGGTATGGATGCTGATATTCAGAAAGGACAGACAACAGTTAGTATCGTTACGGAAAAGGCGATTCCGGTTCTGGGTATTCGAACTCAGACTGCAGAGACATTCCAGGGACAGGATGGGATTTCTCCACAGATTAATTTCGGTAGTGCTATTAATATTGATACTATTAAAAATGGCGAAGCGGAACTCACTATTGATGTGAAAAATGGTTCGGGCGAAGAAAAGATTGGTACTTTATCTGCTCCGTTGTTGGTTGGTGCTGAGTATTCTTATACTGGTCCCGATAATGGGAAGTATGTGATGGTGGCATCAACATCAGGGGATGGGTTCTTTGGCGGTTTGCCAAAAGATAAATCAGGATCTTTATCTAATCCTTATTCCCGTATTCAGGAGATTAATGCTGAATATGTTGCAAATTATAATAATCAAGGTGTCTCGTGGTCATCAAAAAACGGTGGGTTCGGCGCCTGGAACTTTACTGATTCAGCATATAAGTACAGTGCTTACTACGGCTCTGGCATCGAAAAAGGTAAAAAAATCAAGATCACCTTAAACCAGGCTGCTTCCGGCGATACTTCAATCCAGTGGAAAGCTTCTTTGCCGGTTACTGTCACCTACATGTAATGCAGAAGTGTCTGGCAGTAAATTGTTTACTGCTGACTAACGCTCAGGCACTATTTCCTGTGACCTGAATGTACAGGACCGATATGTCGGCACAGGCATTTTTGTTGGGATGCGTTGTGACGCATGTCGGTTCTGTATTGCTTTCAGTGGGATTATTTTTGAATGATCTGGTTTTTATTTTTATATACTCCAGAACAGTGCAGAGTAAATAACAATGAAAATAACCCATCATTATAAATCCCTGATCTCCGCCCTGATGACGGTGGCTCTGTTTTATTCGCCAGTGCCCCGCGCAGATATTCTTGATGGTGGCGAAATTCAGTTTAATGGTTTTGTCACTGACGAAGCTCCTAAATGGACCTGGCAGATAAGCACACCTGACCAGAGATGGGCGGTGGATACTGCTGATGCACGTACAGAGAACGGACAGCTTATTTTCGATTTGCGTGATAAAGGGGCGTTGCCGTTTCTTGAGGGGCATCTGCATGAGGTGGCTGAGCGCGGTGGTCCCGGATTCACGCCCTTTATTACCTTCAGCAGTAACGGACAGCCTTTTACTGTCACGGAAGGAAATGGTACCTCAGCACAGCACTTCCGCGCCTCTGTCCCGGTGCGTGACCCGGAAACGGGACATGTGGCGGGGCAGCTTTCTTTCACCCTGAATCAGGGGATGGCAGTCAGTGCCGGCAGACAGGAAGACGGGGCATCCGTACCGGCCGGAATGTCGCTGGTTAGTGGACAGAGTGTGACGGATGTACAGTCAGGAACGCTGCCACAGGGGCTGAAAGCCCGGCTCTCTTCCCTGTTACTGATGAATCAGAATTTTGGAAATGGCATGAGTGCGGTGGATAACGGACAGGTTATCAGTCAGGGGATACTGGCTGATGGTCGGGTGATGAATCTGGCTGCGGCATATGCTTCTGCGGTGTCGGATTTTGAGCTGCGTCTGCCGGCAGAGGGTACACCTGCGGCATGGCAGGCGGGGGTGAATGTGACAGTCACGGTACAGTGATGGTTGCAGGGATATAAGGAGAGAAGAGAAATGAAAAAGGTGACGTTGTTTCTGTTTGCTGCCAGCCTCCTGCCTTCCTGTGTACTGGCCTGGAACACGCCGGGAGAGAATTTCAGCGGAGAGCTTAAGCTGGAAGGCCCGGTGACCAGCACCCGTAACCCGTGGGTGTGGAAAGTCGGGCAGGGAAATGAAGGTCTGGAGGTTAAACAGAGCCGCGGTGTTCGTGATGGTGAGCTGGTAATTCCGGTTGCACTGCCGGCAATGACCGTTTTACTGGGAAAAACCACCCTGACCACACCGGCAGGACGTGAGGGACTTTCTCCCCGGGTCAGTTACGGAAAGGGTACTGAGGGATTTTCGCTTGAATGGACAGCACCAGGCGTGGCGGAAGTAACGTTGCCTGTCACCGGAGATAATAACGCCCGGGCAGGCACATTTGTTTTCAGAATGCAGACTGCAGGGGTGTTGCGCCATGTGAAGGACGGGCAGCCGGTGTATGACGGCGTGTATGACGACCTGAATGCAAATGGTCTGCCTGGTGAAAACACTGCCATGAAGGCTTCTGATATTCCGGGTGTTCTGCAGAAGATGTTCAGTGGTGAAGGTCCCGGCTGGCTGCAGACAATGACCGTCAGTGGTTATTCAGGAGTGAGTCATTTCAGTGATGCCTTACTGCGTCAGGTTGAAGGTGCGTATGGTGCACAGACTGTGGCAGGCAGTGGTGAATTACGTCTGAACGGCGCAATTCCGGAACGGTGGCAAATATCGTTGCCGATAAGTATTGAATACCAGTAAGCAGGAGGACGGTCCGGTGCTGAAAATGATTCATCGTCTGAAGTCCGGTATGTTTCCGGCTCTGTTTTTTCTGACCTCAGCCAGTGTGCTGGCGCACCCCCTGATTATTCCGCCGGGCCACTGGCAGGAGGGAATGGCTGTGGGCGTGACGGAATTCAGCGGCACGCTGTATGTCCGCGATGTGTCCTGGCAGTGGCAGCCCCGCGCTGTGCGGATGAGCTCTCCTGATGCAGTGCAGGCTGGCCTGGCAGCGGGTAAAGGTGGCATGGTCAGTGAAAGCCGGGCAGGTCAGGATTTTTATATTCTTGGCGGGCATACCACATCGCTGACCACTGCCCGTCCGGGGCTGCAGCCGTCAGTGACATTGCTTCAGGTGACACCGTCATCCCCCCGTATTGAGGCCCGGGGAGAGCTTGCCCGGGGGCAGGTGCGTTACGGGGAAATCACGTTCACAATGCGCCATCTTCTGGCATGGCAGGACAATATTACTGGCGGTCAGGGCTGGAGCGTGGTCAGTGGAGAGGTGACACCGGGGGTCGAAAAACAGGTGAAACGCCAGTTATGGCAGGTGAACGGCTATGAATGGACCCCGGACTATGCCGGGTTAACCGCGCGTCCTGATGCGTTTATTTCAGGGGCTGAGTCGCTGTTGTCACAGGAAAATGGCAGACAGCATATTGCCGGTGCCTGGGTAACATCGTTGAGTGATGTGCGGGTGAGTTTCCCTGGTGCTGAAGAGCCGGTAAAACGCTGGCAGGGGAATCTGACGCCGGTGGTGGTGTACTTCTGATGAGAGGAAAACGAAGAGTCATGGTTCCGGTAAGATGGGTACTGGGAGCTTATGCAGCCCTGATACTGTTGTCGCTGGCCTTCTGTTTCTGGCTGATATGATATGGACAGAAAAAATAAGGGAAAGATTCTCCTGATCGGAACCTGCTGGTATGAGCTGACAGGATTGTTGAATCTGTTATTAGTACAAGGACACGACGTCTATCGTGTACCGCTGGGGTATTCCTGTGTCCGGGAGGGGGGGGACCTGATTATTGTGGCGCTGAGTGCAGAGCCTGTTGCGGGATGGGGACGTCATCTTTCCCGTATACGTGAACTGAGGGCGGAAATGTTTGGTGAAATGCTGGTTCTGGTGCCGGAAAGACTGGAGATGCTGAAGGTGTTGCGAAATATCTGCCCGGTATACAGCGGATGCTTACCTCTGCCGGACCTGGAAAGAACTGTGCGTATGGCACTGAACAGAAACGCAGTTCGTACCGGTAAATTTCGCCTGACGTCCGGGCAACGACTGGCCCTGAAGCGTCTTTCCGGGAGGGGGAGGGAGCGTCCCCTGAACCTGAAACAGAGTGAGCGCGGTCTGTACTGGCATTATGCCCGGCTGGCTGAAAATGTGGGGGTGAGAGATTTCAGAATGCTGTTAATGACCGGGCTGGACAGGGAAGTCAATAAAATGGAGGACTGACAGTATGGACAGTGATTTCATATCTTTCCTCTGAGTTCAGATCCGAAGCTATCGAGCAGGTGGTTAAATTCTGGCGCGATGTCAGAGGATGTCGTGCTGGTTCCCGAATTCAATCCTGACCATTTGCATAAATGGATACGGCTATATAAGCAAGAACTTCAGGATATTGACTCCACTGGTAATGCTATTACTCCTGAACATTTCTGTCCGGGCTTCGCATCGCCGTATTTTTCGGTTCAAGCTCTATCATCCTGGCGAACAGGCGTGTTTCAGTAGCCCGATACCCATATATGTGATGCCGCTCTCCACCGATAACAGAGTACATCTGTTATCAGTGGAGAGCGGCTGTGTACTCAGCCCTGGAGATAATGACTGACGAAACTTACTCCCCATCCCCCGAACAGTAAGGGGACGTGCACAACCTACTTTTTTGTACGTCCATATTCAACGGCCTCTTTAAGCAGTTTATTTCCATCGTTTTCTTATCAAGCAAACGATGGAGTTCTTTTATTTGCTTCAAGAACAGGAGGGGCTGTCTGGTCGTCAGAGAAAATGTATTATTTACTCTACCAGAAAAAAATCTGTAACCAGAGGTATCATCATAAAACATGTGTAAGCGCTAATTATCAGGGCTATAATTATGCAATAACTTAGATTAGTGCGTAAAAAATTCCTGAGGGTTTCAAAAAAAACCTGTCTGCGCACTGAATGTTTATTCCCCAGCAAAAACTCACGAAGAATAATCGCATTCTTTATATATTTAATCGTGCAGATATAAATTATGAATAAAAAAACCATATGCAGTGTATTAAACAAGTCACTATACTCGCACATTTTTCATCTCCCATTGAATATACATTCTCCGAGTACAACATCATTTTTTTACAATCAACTCAAGCAATAAAGCATTATTAATGCAGATTATTTATAGCACCATGGCGTAAAGAGAAATAATAAAAGAGCATTAGCACTGCATACCTCCACATGATTATAGTTAGTCTGGTAACTATCAATGTGGGGAATGTTAATTTCGGTAAATAATAAAAAATAATGCGCGCGCAAAAAAAAATTCTCGACATGCGGAGGGAGTTTTCTTAATATTCGCCCCCTCGCTCATCCTGACCCTAAAGAAGGACAGATATGAATAAAGTAAACTCAGGTAATGAGATTCGCGTCGATACATTAAAGAACTTAATAATAATAAAAGGAGAACCTAACTTATTATCTAAAAACGAGTGCCTTCTGATAAGATATTTTTACGAGAGACAAGGTATAACTATCTCCAGAGATGAGTTAATACAACAATGCTGGCCAGGAAGAGTTGTATCTCCGACATCTCTTCCCGTGGCAATAAAACATATCAGGGATATCTTGAAAAAGGCAGGGTATAATGAAGTAATAAAAACTCATAAAGGTGAAGGATATTCACTACTTCCCGGTATATTAGAAATAGATTTTATTGAGGGGGGGGCAGAAAACAAACCTGAAGATTTCTGTAAAACACGAAAAAATACACGTAATCTGTTATACTCTCGCCAGGCTTTATCCTTTATAACCATTGGGTTAAGCATGTTTTCGGGGGTGTTTTTGGGATTGACTATATGTACTAATAACATAAAGCACTGGCGTACGGATAACGGGGCATTGATCATATCAAGTTCGAAAATGACCTCTCAGGTTGCCGAGTATACCTCATATCAGGAAGGTTCTGTTTTCATCGATGACATGGGATCTGCTCTTATTTGTAATAAATTCAAATGCTATTTTTCACAATGAGATTTTCATATTATTTTTCTGTAGTGATATTATTTGTAAGTGCATTATTAATTATTAATAGTAATAATAATGTAAGGTTGTATTCAGAGCGTGAGTATAAAGATATGCTTGAGCATACAGACATAAGAGTAGATGGGCTAAGGTTTAATATATTGCATTATATGCTTGATAATAGCTCAAGATTGATTATTTCTGAAACCCTTTCAGGGATGGTGATCAGGACAAGCCTGCATGGCTACTTTTTAATACCGTTCCATACGTATAAAACATCCAATACAGGCACTCTTCAATCTATTGGGGCTGTGTTTTCTGTGTGTGCTTACCACACCAATAACAACAACATTGTTTTTTTTGATGGTTCCAGGGCTGCATTATCAGATAACAACAAAATAATAATACCGCCAACAATATTTTTGGGACAAAAGAAACATAACAAACATCCGGCATGGATAAATGAAATGAATAAAAATACTCCAGCTGTGAGAGTCGTTGATTATTAATCAGCAAACAAAGCACCATATCTATAGAGTAAAAATAGTACACCTCCTTAATAATTGCTGGGAAGATCTAACGTGAAATGTACACATCAGCTGCATACAGCCAGCTATTGTATTGATGAGGTGTTACCTATGGATATAGTTGAATTTGCTAACGACATAGTAGATTTTAACTTAAAATTACTCGTTAACAAAGCGAGAAGTAAAAGTCGATGCCATAATAAAGACCGTTAATAATGGAATAATAATGTGCTACATGTGTGATCGCATAATTCCCCTTTCAGGAGAAACTAACTCTCGGGACAACGAGATACCTTGGTTGTCAAATTGAACATGAACGTCAACTGCAGATAAGGATAAGAAGTAAGGCAAGAGAGTAGTATTTATAGGGGGGGGGCTGACTGAACTTTATCGCTACCTGAAATTATCTCCGTTCAGCCGAACACTGCAAAAAGACTGCATTCCTATGCCATGCGAACAGATAAAGGATTTACACTGGCGGAGGAAATGCTCAGTTGGCTACATAACAATAATGTTATTTTTCCGTCGGTTGATATGATCGAGCGGACGCTTGCTGACAGATCTGTTTTTTCGGCACTTACTGCACAACTGGGAAAGCAGCATAAATCAGCACTCGACAGCCTGCTCATATCAGAAAGGGAACAACCTTCCAGACTTGCGTCGCTACTTCAGCCTCCCGGTAAAATTAACGGTAAAAACGTGCTGCAACATATCGATCGACTTAATTCTATCACCGCGCTGGAATTACCTGATGGTATTGAGCTTTCCGTTCACCAGAACAAATTACTCAAACTGGCGCGTGAGGGCCGGAAAATGAGCAGCAGAGATCTGGCAAAATTCACCGATATCAGACGTTACGCTGGTTTGTGTCATTCAGGAAGCCAGAGCAACATTGACTGACGAGGTTATCGAGCTACACGAACGCATTATGGGCGGTCTGTTCAGCCAGGCAAAACGCAAACAGGCCGAGAGGCCTCAGTTAACAGGCAAACTTATCCAGAGCAAGTTAAGACAATATGTTACTGTCGGTCAGGCGCTACTGCATGCCAGAAAGTCAGGTGAAGATCCCTGGACCGCGATAGAAGATGTTATTCCCTGGCAGGAGTTCGTCAACAGTCTGGAAGAAACACAGCTGCTGTCCCGTAATCCTCTTCACCTGATCACCGAAAAATACAGCACACTTCGAAAATACGCTCCACAAATGTTGTCAGCATTGCAATTCGTAGCGACACCTGCGGCGCAGGCGCTCAGCGATGCACTGGATACTATAAGGGAAATATACTGTAAGCAGCTTCGTAACGTTCCGCCTACAGCGCCAACAGCATTTATTCCTGAAAGCTGGCGAAAACTGGTATTAACGCCTTCTGGCATCAATCGAAAATACTATGAATTTTGCGTACTGAATGAACTCAAGGGGGCGTTACGTTCTGGAGATATTTGGGTAAAAGGGTCGCGTCGTTACAGAAATTTTGATGATTATCTCATCCCGGTCACTGAATTTGAGAAATCCCGACAAAATGACCAGTTACAACTGGCCGTGCAGACCGATTGTCATGCATATCTTCAGGCCCGTATGACGCTTCTCGCATCGCGTCTGGAAGATGTTAACGCAATGGCTCTTGCCGGTGAGCTGCCGGATGTTGATCTTTCAGATAAAGGAGTGAAAATCATTCCGCTGGAGAACGGGGTTCCTTCCGGTGTTTCTGCCTTTGCCAGTCTGGTTTATAACATGCTCTCCCATCCGAAAATTACAGAAATACTGGAAGAAGTTGACAGTTGGACTGGTTTTACACGTCACTTCACGCATCTGAAAAATAATAACATCAGGCCAAAAGACGGAAGGCTGTTGCTGACCACAATTCTGGCTGACGGTATTAATCTGGGGCTGACAAAAATGGCAGAGTCCTGCCCCGGGGTAACAAAATCGTCCCTCGAAGGTATCCAGGCATGGTACATCCGTGACAAAACCTATTCCGCCGCCCTTGTAGAACTGGTAAACGCGCAGGGGAAACGTCCATTAGCAGCATTCTGGGGCGACGGGACAACATCGTCATCAGACGGGCAGAACTTTCGGGTGGGCAGTCACGGGCGTTATGCTGGTCAGGTCAATCTTAAATATGGCCAGGAGCCGAGCGTACAGATTTATACGCATATATCAGATCAATATAGCCCGTTCTACACCAAAGTGATTAGTCGGGTACGCGACTCAACCCTCGTACTTGATGGCCTGTTGTATCATGAAAGTGATCTGGAAATTACAGAACATTACACCGATACCGCTGGTTTCACTGAGCATGTTTTTGCACTAATGTATTTGCTGGGTTTCGCTTTTGCTACGAGGATCAGGGATCTTCATGATAAACGACTATTTATTCACAGAAAGGCTGAGCGATATCCAGGGCTTCAGTCCGTCATATCAACAACCAGCCTGAATATCAAAGATATTGAAACGTACTGGGATGAGGTATTACGCCTGGCAGCTTCGATTAAACAAGGGACAGTCACTGCATCGTTGATGATGAAAGCTGGGTACAGGGAAGTACCGACCATTACGCAGTGTCGATATCGAATCGTACAAAAAACAGTCTTAGCGTGGGATATTTAATGAGATGGTCACTCCCTCCTTCCTGGTACTATGCAGAGGACAGGCTTTCATTGATCTTACCCAGCAATAGTGGACACGCGGCTAAGTGAGTAAACTCTCAGTCAGAGGTGACTCACATGACAAAAACAGTATCAACCAGTAAAAAACCCCGTAAACAGCATTCGCCTGAATTTCGCAGTGAAGCCCTGAAGCTTGCTGAACGCATCGGTGTTACTGCCGCAGCCCGTGAACTCAGCCTGTATGAATCACAGCTCTACAACTGGCGCAGTAAACAGCAAAATCAGCAGACGTCTTCTGAACGTGAACTGGAGATGTCTACCGAGATTGCACGTCTCAAACGCCAGCTGGCAGAACGGGATGAAGAGCTGGCTATCCTCCAAAAGGCCGCGACATACTTCGCGAAGCGCCTGAAATGAAGTATGTCTTTATTGAAAAACATCAGGCTGAGTTCAGCATCAAAGCAATGTGCCGCGTGCTCCGGGTGGCCCGCAGCGGCTGGTATACGTGGTGTCAGCGGCGGACAAGGATAAGCACGCGTCAGCAGTTCCGCCAACACTGCGACAGCGTTGTCCTCGCGGCTTTTACCCGGTCAAAACAGCGTTACGGTGCCCCACGCCTGACGGATGAACTGCGTGCTCAGGGTTACCCCTTTAACGTAAAAACCGTGGCGGCAAGCCTGCGCCGTCAGGGACTGAGGGCAAAGGCCTCCCGGAAGTTCAGCCCGGTCAGCTACCGCGCACACGGCCTGCCTGTGTCAGAAAATCTGTTGGAGCAGGATTTTTACGCCAGTGGCCCGAACCAGAAGTGGGCAGGAGACATCACGTACTTACGTACAGATGAAGGCTGGCTGTATCTGGCAGTGGTCATTGACCTGTGGTCACGTGCCGTTATTGGCTGGTCAATGTCGCCACGCATGACGGCGCAACTGGCCTGCGATGCCCTGCAGATGGCGCTGTGGCGGCGTAAGAGGCCCCGGAACGTTATCGTTCACACGGACCGTGGAGGCCAGTACTGTTCAGCAGATTATCAGGCGCAACTGAAGCGGCATAATCTGCGTGGAAGTATGAGCGCAAAAGGTTGCTGCTACGATAATGCCTGCGTGGAAAGCTTCTTTCATTCGCTGAAAGTGGAATGTATCCATGGAGAACACTTTATCAGCCGGGAAATAATGCGGGCAACGGTATTTAATTATATCGAATGTGATTACAATCGGTGGCGGCGGCACAGTTGGTGTGGCGGCCTCAGTCCGGAACAATTTGAAAACCAGAACCTCGCTTAGGCCTGTGTCCATATTACGTGGGTAGGATCAGACAGGGGCACAAGTAAGACAGAATTCACGCCCCTCCCTTCCTGTTACCTCTCCCTTGCTTTCTGTTTTCAGATCTCGTTCGCCCTGGCATTACCCCAAAACGGCAAACCAGCTCTCAGGCCGCGCTATGACTGGCTTAAGACGGGATCCCTGCTGCAAAACATGCCTTTACGTATTTTGTTTTACCCGCAATAATGCGTGATAAGCAAACAAAAGGATCCGCGCGCTGCGATTTATTGTCGTGGAAGGATCCGGACGTTCAGGTCAGAATACCTGTATCCATAAACAGTGCGTGTGCTACGTGAAAAATAACTCATGAACAATGTCATTCCCCTGCAGAATTCACCAGAACGCGTTTCCCTGTTACCCATTGCGCCGGGGGTGGATTTTGCAACAGCGCTCTCCCTGAGAAGAATGGCCACTTCCACGGGGGCCACACCGGCCTACCTGCTGGCCCCGGAAGTGAGTGCCCTTCTCTTCTATATGCCGGATCAGCGTCACCATATGCTGTTCGCCACCCTCTGGAATACCGGAATGCGTATTGGTGAAGCCCGGATGCTGACGCCGGAATCATTTGATCTGGATGGTGTAAGACCGTTTGTGCGGATCCTGTCCGAAAAAGTGCGTGCGCGACGCGGGCGCCCTCCAAAAGATGAAGTCCGCCTGGTCCCGCTGACGGATATAAGCTATGTCAGGCAGATGGAGAGCTGGATGATCACCACCCGGCCCCGGCGCCGTGCACCGTTATGGGCTGTGACGGATGAAACGATGCGGAACTGGCTGAAACAGGCAGTGAATCGGGCCGAAGCTGACGGGGTGCACTTTTCGATTCCGGTCACACCACACACCTTCCGGCACAGCTATATCATGCACATGCTCTATCACCGCCAGCCCCGGAAAGTCATCCAGGCACTGGTTGGTCACAGGGATCCACGTTCGATGGAGGTTTATACCAGAGTGTTTGCACTGGATATGGCTGCCACGCTGGCAGTGCCTTTCACAGGTGACGGGCGGGATGCTGCGGAGATCCTGCGTACACTGCCTCCCCTGAGGTGACGGCATACGCGCTTCCTTATATAAGCTGTGGTCAGCAGAACAGACATAACATAAGCTGGAGCATGTATATAAGCTGTAGTGAGTAAGTCATGTTTTATGAAGGGAGCAATGCCTCAGCATCAGGTTACGGGATCACTTACGTAAGGGACAGGCGGATGGCAGCTCAGCTACAGACAGCACTGCAGGAAACAGAATATAAACTGCAGTGAGCAGACCACTCACTGCACCGGTTAATATAAGCTGTAGTCAGTAAAGGAGCGCTCTTAACTGATTACAGTTTATGTTCAGCGGGGTTTGAAGAGTTTTTCCAGGTCATCCAGCGTGATGCCCAGTTTCTCAAGCAGGGCAAGCTTCTCCGCCATCTCCGGACTGACTTTTTCCGCAGGTGAAGGTTGCAACGGATTTTCCTTACTCTCATCATTCGGCGCTTTTAACCGGGGACGCCGGTAGTGAATACAGAAGAATTTTGTCCGCCCCCGCTGGATCTCCGTGTAATCAAGATATCCAATCTCGCGCAACTGCTCCATTGCCCGTCTGACTGTCTGGTTCTGGGAAAATACAGGAGACTTCAGATTGAGGCGTGCACGCAGCCGCGCCAGCGATATCGGTGCCGGATCCCGGGGCAGGCTCTCTATAAAGGTGTAGAGTGCCTGGGCGGACTCCCGTCGCTTCAGGGCATTAATCGCCTTAAGCTGGAGAAGGACTTTTCTGTCAAACTGGTACAGTTCAAACAGGCGGGGATCGGCCTGTAACTGCACAATATCCCGCTCAGTATCGTAGTAAGCTGACTGTACCAGATGGGTGATATATTCCCGGGTGTGCTTCTCATCGGTACGGGAAAACGAAATCACGGTACCGGCAATGCGCTTCAGGGAAGGGCTGATACGCTCACGCAGCCTGCGGGATGACTGGCTTGAAGGTATACCACACAGTTTTGCAAACTCGACAAAAGGCAGTTCAACTTTGTCACCAATCACGTTATGGCGGGCAAAGGAATGAATGATCCCCACCCAGGTCTTGAAATCGTTATCCATATCCAGGCGGGGGCCGGTGATCTCAACCTTATCGAATCCCTCAGCACGGGCTAGGGAAAGACGTGTCAGCTCTTCCGTGGCATCAGTACGTGACAGTGTATTTTTTTTACTGTTCTTCAGTGATTTAAGGGTTGGTACAAAGACGCCCAGACGCATCAGCGCCACAGGTTGTACGGTGTTGTTATTGTTTGGTGTCAGTGTCACCAGCTCACCGGACGACTTATCCACCTCGCCGAACAGTTTTTTGATGTCTGAATTTTCGTTTTCCAGAAAGCCTCCAGCCTGTGGACAGTAAAAGAATAAACAGAAAATCGTGTGTCAGAACTCCGCTAACTGACTGAAGAAAAACCTGCAGCCTGTATTTAACAACTGAGTCTGGCGTACTGACCATAGTTTATGTCATTAACTTACTTCAGTATATGGATTACTGAATACAGCTTATCATTAGCATGTTACAGTTTATCAGTAACATGCCACAGCTTATGTGATCGTGGTCCCGGCCCATGAGTGACAAGGTTTGCAGCGATATGGGGATCTTTAATGGATCCTTTGTTGATCATTTATGGATCTGTTTACTGGATCGGGCCGTCGGATATGTGGATAAATCATTCCAGAAGGACAGCGCACACAACCGTTTTATGAAAGGGCTTCAGGGCGTACCTGCTCACTGTAACTACAGATACATTGCGCTTCCTCGCCGGTTCGCGGGCTTCGCCCGGTCACCGGTCTGCGGCGAGCACTGTTTTTTCTGAAGTCTGTCTTTACAGGTAATTTTTGACGGAATCTGCAGTACTTCCTGAGCGTACGGTCATATCCGAAGTACACTTCATATGTGTGTTTCAATGCCAGGGATTGTGTATACAAACTACAGGCAAAGTCAGGTTATCATCGGTGGTAGGCTGCTCCGATGGAAAAATTATGAACTGATTGACACCATGCCTGATAACTCTGTCGTGTTTGTCAGCGCCAGTGATATAAAACGCTCAAACATTGTGGCATTGACAAAGGCGCTCGACACCGGCTCATCACCAGATGCGTTGGATGCCAAGGCATGAGCCAGATTGCCGAACAGATGCGGATATATCTTTGAGGCTGGAAGTCCTACTTCCGGCTGGCACAAACCCCGAAGATATTCAAAGATCTGGACTCGTGGATACGTCACCTACTCCGGGCTTTCCTGCTTAAGCACTGGCGCACGGGAACGACTGTCTATAATCGCCTCCGCAATCTCGGGGCTATCTATGAGCAGGCCGCAGGACTTATGGCAGGAGGCGAGGGGCAGTGGTGGAAACACTGCGAAGCTGGACTGAACCGTATACTTACAGTCTACTATTTTGATGCTTTAGGCTTCCCTGGACTCGCATAACCTCAACTTCTCGAACCGCCCGGTGCGAACCCGCATACCGGGTGGTGTGGCAGGGGCGCAGCCTTGTGCTGCCCCCTATGCCAATCAATAAAGTATGTTCTTCTTATATTTTTTGTTTTGTTGCTCTCATTTTAAAGAACTTTGCGGTTTTTTGATGGCTTTGCAATTTTTTTGTTGCTTTGCAATAAAATGCAAGATTTAATGAAAACTTGCAAAGTTATGATTAAAGGATGTTCAGAATGAGACTCATGGAAACACTTAACCAGTGCATAAACGCTGGTCATGAAATGACGAAGGCTATCGCCATTGCTCAGTTTAATGATGACAGTCCAGAAGCGAGAAAAATCACCCGACGCTGGAGAATAGGCGAAGCAGCGGATTTAGTTGGGGTTTCTCCTCAGGCTATCAGGGATGCTGAGAAAGCAGGCCGGCTACCGCACCCGGATATGGAAATACGAGGACGGGTTGAGCAACGTGTTGGTTATACAATTGAACAAATTAATCATATGCGTGACGTGTTTGGTACGCGACTGCGACGCGCTGAAGACGTATTTCCGCCGGTGATCGGAGTTGCTGCTCATAAAGGGGGCGTTTACAAAACCTCTGTTTCTGTTCATCTTGCTCAGGATCTGGCTCTGAAGGGACTACGTGTTCTGCTCGTGGAAGGTAACGACCCCCAGGGAACAGCATCGATGTATCACGGCTGGGTGCCAGATCTTCATATTCATGCAGAGGATACTCTCCTTCCCTTCTATCTTGGGGAAAAGGACGATGTCACTTATGCAATAAAGCCGACTTGCTGGCCTGGGCTTGACATTATTCCTTCTTGTTTAGCTCTGCACCGCATTGAAACTGAGTTAATGGGCAAATTTGATGAAGGTAAATTGCCCACCGATCCACACCTAATGCTCCGACTGGCCATTGAAACCGTCGCTCATGACTATGATGTCATTGTCATTGACAGCGCACCTAACCTGGGTATCGGCACGATTAATGTCGTATGTGCTGCTGATGTGTTGATTGTCCCCACGCCTGCTGAGTTGTTCGACTACACTTCCGCTCTTCAGTTTTTCGATATGCTTCGTGATCTGCTCAAGAACGTAGATCTTAAAGGGTTCGAGCCTGATGTACGTATTTTGCTTACCAAATACAGTTATAGTAATGGTTCTCAGTCCCCGTGGATGGAGGAGCAAATTAGAGATGCCTGGGGAAGCATGGTTCTAAAAAATGTTGTACGTGAAACGGATGAAGTTGGTAAAGGTCAGATCCGGATGAGAACTGTTTTTGAACAGGCTATTGATCAACGCTCTTCAACAGGTGCCTGGAGAAATGCTCTTTCTATCTGGGAACCCGTCTGCAATGAAATTTTCGATCGTTTGATTAAACCACGCTGGGAGATTAGATAATGAAGCGTGCGCCTGTAATTCCAAAACATACGCTTAAGACTCAACCGCTTGAGGATACTTCGTCATCGGCACCAGCTGCACCGATGGTGGATTCGTTAATTGCGCGCGTTGGAGCTATGGCTCGTGGTAATTCTATTACTTTACCTGTATGTGGCCGGGACGTGAAATTTACCCTTGAGGTGCTCCGGGGAGATAGTGTTGAGAAGACCTCTCGGGTATGGTCAGGTAATGAACGTGACCAGGAACTGCTTACCGAAGACGCCCTGGATGATCTTATCCCTTCTTTTCTACTGACAGGTCAGCAGACACCAGCATTTGGTCGAAGAGTGTCTGGGGTCATAGAAATTGCCGATGGGAGCCGCCGTCGTAAAGCTGCTGCACTTACAGAAAGTGATTATCGAGTTCTGGTTGGCGAGCTGGATGATGAGCAGATGGCTGCATTGTCCAGATTGGGTAATGATTATCGCCCAACAAGTGCTTATGAACGTGGGCAGCGTTATGCAAGCCGATTGCAGAATGAATTTGCTGGAAATATTTCTGCGCTGGCAGATGCGGAAAATATTTCACGTAAGATTATTACCCGCTGTATCAACACAGCTAAACTGCCTAAATCAGTTGTTGCTCTTTTTTCTCATCCCGGTGAACTATCTGCCCGGTCAGGTGATGCACTTCAAAGAGCTTTTACAGATAAAGAAGAATTACTTAAGCAGCAGGCATCTAACCTTCACGAGCAGAAAAAAGCAGGGGTGATATTTGAAGCTGAAGAAGTCATCACTCTTTTAACGTCTGTGCTTAAAACGTCATCTGCCTCAAGAATTAGCTTAAGCTCACGACATCAGTTTGCTCCTGGAGCGACAGTGTTGTACAAGGGCGATAAAATGGTGCTAAACTTGGATAGATCTCGTGTTCCAACTGAGTGTATAGAGAAAATTGAAGCCATTCTTAAGGAACTTGAAAAAACGGCACTTTGATGCGGCACGTTTTAGTCTACATTTATCTGTCTTTACTTAATTTCCTTTAGCACAGGCTAGAAAACATAACTAACTGGTCTGAATATTATATATGGGACCACGGTCCCATTCATATTGTTGATCTGATAATCAGTCTGGGACCACGGTCCCACTCGTATTGTTGGTCGGATAATCAGTCTGGGACCACGGTCCCACTTGTATTGTCGATCAGATTATCAGCGTGAGACTACAATTCCATTAATGCCTGTCAAGAACAACTATTGACATATCGTTTCAACCCGTAGAACGGAGTAGTCTCGGCGTGCGGCTGTATGGCTACTGTGTCCAGCTTATCCACAGCATTTTTCGCACGGTTCTGTGGACAAAATACCTGGTTACCCAGGCCGCATGTAAGAGGAGAATTCTCATGCAAAACTGGTGCGCCACCGAATGTATTTTTCTGCCGAACTGGCAAAGATTGCTGAGATTAAACGACAGGCCAGTGGTGCAGTCACACCGTTTTATCGCCGCGCCACAGATGAAGGTATTCAGCTGTTTGTGGTCGGAAGTGCCGGACTTCTGCTGACCACTGAAGATATCCGCTCTGAACAGTGCCACGGACTGAAGGCTGCCGGACGTGGTGTTGTATCGCCGGAGAATATCGCGTTCACCCGCTGGCTGATGCACCTGCAGAACGGTGTGCTACTGGATGAGCAAAACTGCCTGAAGCTGCATGAGCTCTGGCTGCAGAGTGGTACTGGACAGTGTCGCTGGGAAGGATTACCGGATGATGCCAGGGAAACCATCACCGTGCATTTCACCGCAAAAAGAGGTGACTGGTGTGGCTTCTGGACTAACGAGAATGTATCGGTGTGGTGGAACCGTCTGTGTGACAACGTACTGGCGGAAAAACTATGCCGTTTGACCTGTTGACGGTTCTGCACACCCGCCTGGATGTTGAAGTGAAGGGCTTTAACGGTGGTGTTCTGAAAGATGTCCCCTCTGCATATCACTGGTATGCAGAACAGGGCTGTGATTTCTGTGGCTGGCAGTTGTATTAGCGTGGAGAGCTCGTTGATGTGCTGTGGGGGAAACTTGAATGGTCTTCCCCGACAGATGACGATGAGCTGCCGGAAGTCACCGGACCTGCGTGGATAGTCGACAATGTGGCGCATTATGGCGGATGAAGTATGACGGAGACGGGCGGACAACCGCCCGTTTCTTTTCCGGTAAAGGATGTCGCCGGGCTCCTCTTTTTACTGCGCCGGCTGACGCGGCGCGGCATAAACGCTGCCTGTGGTCAGTGTCCCGCGTCCGGCCGGGCACGGGACGGGCGCTTTTACCGCTCCCGGCTGGCGTCGGTGACAGTGTACGCCAGCCCGTCGCCCTTTTCTGATGAACGCCCTTCAAGCCGCTTTCGCGGCATAGCCTTGCCGTTAAACAGACGACGGCTGCGGTATTCCACGGTCGGCCTGACCCGTTACCGGACGCGGTGAACAGCCCACAGGCAGCGGGGAACGGGCACCACAGGGGGGACCTCCCTGTGCCCTCTGTAAGAGAAGGTGTGCTGTTATGTCCCGTTTTATCCTCGGCAACTGCATCGATGTTATGGAGCGTATCCCTGATAACGCTATTGATTTCATCCTCACTGACCCGCCGTATCTCGTCGATTTCCGTGACCGTTCCGGGCGCACCATCGCCGGCGATAAAACCGATAAATGGCTGCAACCGGCCTGTAATGAAATGTACCGCGTACTCAAAAAAGATGCACTGATGGTGAGCTTCTATGGCTGGAACCGCGTCGATCGCTTTGTGTCCGCCTGGAAAAATGCGGGATTCAGCGTGGTTGGCCACCTGGTCTTCACCAAAAACTACACATCCAAATCTGCGTATGTCGCGTACCGTCACGAATGCGCTTACATCCTGGCAAAAGGACGTCCGGCGCTGCCTCAGAAGCCATTGCCCGACGTGCTGGGCTGGAAATATTTAGGCAACCGCCATCACCCGACGGAAAAGCCCGTTACCAGCCTGCAACCGCTGATTGAGAGCTTCACACACCCGAACGCGATTGTGCTGGACCCGTTTGCAGGCAGCGGCTCAACCTGCGTCGCCGCCCTCCAGTCCGGACGCCGGTATATCGGTATCGAACTGCTTGAGCAGTATCACCGTGCCGGACAGCAACGCCTTGCCGCCGTGCAGTGGGCCATGCAGCAGGGGGCCGCAAATGATGACTGGTTTATGCCGGAGACTGCGTAAATGAACTATGCCGGACATGAAAAACTTCGCGCCGAAGTGGCGGAGGTGGCCAATGCCATGTGCGACCTGCGTACATCCATGAATGAGATGGAGCGGCGGTACAGCTTTAATGCTGACACCCTGCCGGAACGTCTGGTACGTCAGACGTTGTTTCGCACAAACCGCCTCCTGATGGAGGCATATACCGACATTCTGGAACTGGATTCCTGCTTCAAAGATTGAGAAGGAGACGAGTATGTACGGAACATGCGAAACACTCTGCCGGGAGCTGGCAGCGCAGTATCCGGGAGACACGCCGCTGATGCTGGTTGTCTGGTCCCCGGAAGAGATTCAGCCCCTCGCTGACGGAATGGATATTTCCCTGTCCGATCATGAAATCAGGACTGTCCTGGCGCGCCTGGAGGACATCCCGGAAGACCAGCGGATTGAGCCCGGGATTTCTTCCGCCGCGGCGATGGAGATTATCAGCAACGTGAGCGAAAACCGCCAGGTGACCGTCCCTGCTGAACTGCTGGAGATCCTGACTCAGATCGCTGAACAGGCACTGTGGAAACGAGAATGGGCCGCCCGGGATCACGGTTTCCCCCTTCCGGAATACGTCACCCGCCGACAGGCGATGGTTGATCAGGCCCGCAGCCTGCTGAAAAACAACACACACGAAAACGACTGATGTTATCGCCGCCTCCGGGCGGCGATTCAGGGAGAACATGAATCATGAACAAAACGCTGAATGCACTGGTTTGTCGTCACGCCCGTAACCTGCTGCTGGCGCAGGGCTGGCCGGAAGAGACGGATATTGAACAACTGAACCTGCACTATCCGGGCTGGATCAGCATTTATGTGCGGCTGGATGCGCCCCGGCTGGCGACGTTACTCGTTAACCGCCACGATGGCGTGCTGCCGCAGCACTTGGCCTCCGCCATTCAGAAACTGACCGGAACCGGAGCGGAACTTGTTCTGTCCGGCAGCCAGTGGCAGGCGCTGCCGGTACTTCCGGCAGACGGAACGCAGGTGTCCTTCCAGTATGCCGGTGAGTGGCTGGCAGAAGACGAAATCAGGGCTGTACTTGCGGCGGTGCGCGATGCAATACGAAGCATCTGTTACCAGGTGGCAGAAGATACGCGGCGTATCCGGGCGGCGCTGACCACCACCGGTCAGACATTGCTGACCCGCCAGACGCGCCGCTTTCGTCTGGTCGTGAAGGAAAGCGATTACCCCTGCTGGCTTGATGAAGATGACGAAAATCTGCCCGTGGTGCTCGATGCCATCCTGAACCGTGGCGCACGTTTTTCGTCGGTGTAAATGTACCTGGTCAGTGAGTGTGTGGAACATATCCTGGCCAGTGGCCTGGTCTGCGATGTGCTGCGTATACCGGATGAACCGCCCTGCCGCTGGTTTGACAGGGATATTCTGCGGGAGGTGGTCCTGGAGGCACGGGATGAAATCCGCAGCATGGCGGATGCCCTGGCAAAAATCAGGGGCTGATGATGGCGGGGAAATCCCCGCCTTTTTCCTGCCGGTCCCCGGACAGAGCACAAAGGAAGTCGCCGGCGGCTCCGCTTTACCCGGCCATGCAGGGCATGGCCTTGTGGTTTTTCAGTTATGTGGCCTCAGCGTCGTGTGCGGGCTGTGCCGTGCCTCCATCTTAGCCGGGCTGGCGTTGATGCAAGGGTACGCTTCGCCGCTGCGGTCACCCGGTCCCTCCTTCCCGTCTGCCGTGATTTTCCGGTCGTTCGCCCGCTCAGGTTTCGCGGCCTCACCCTGCAACTCCCGTCAGCCGTGTGCGTCAGGCTGCGGCTTCCCTTGCGCCCCTGCATCCCCGCCTGTTCGCCCGGCTTTTATGGAGGCACGGCACCGCCCGGTGTCGCGGAATATGTGAACAACGGAGGAAAACATCATGCAGTATGCGAAACCTGTCACTCTGAACGTTGAAGAGTGCGACCGTCTGTCTTTTCTGCCTTACCTGTTTGGCCTGGATTTTCTGTATGCCGAAGCGTCTGTATACGCGCTGGCGAAACAAATGATGCCGGAATATCAGGGAGGTTTCTGGCACTTCATCCGCCTGCCGGACGGTGGTGGCTACATGATGCCGGATGGCGACCGTTTCCACATGGTGAACGGTGCAAACTGGTTTGACCGTACCGTGAGTGCTGATGCCGCAGGCATCATTCTGACTTCCCTTGTGATTAACCGCCAGTTATGGCTGGACCACGACAGTGGGGATGCAGGACTGACCCAGCTTTACCGGATGCGCGATGCGCAGTTGTGGAGCCACATCGAATTTCACCCTGAATGCAACGCGATTTACGCGGCACTGGACTGATTAACGGACGGGGCGGCAATACCGCCCCTGTAAAGGAGACGAGAACATGTACTGTACTGTTAAAGAAATTATCCGCGATGTACTGGATACAGACGTGCCGGACAGTGAATGCGTTTTTGCCGTGGTGCTGACCCGTGGGGATGTGCGCCATATGGCTCAGGACTGGAACCTGTCAGACGATGAGCTGGAAACCGTCATGCAGCGGCTGGACGATGCCTTTGAATATGGTGCGGATGTCAGCATTGTTCATGACGTTGTCCGTGGACTGATGGAGGAAAAGCGCGTAGACCGTCTTGTAACAGTCCCTGCGGTGCTGCTGGAAAAAGTGATGGTGATGGCTGGTAGTGAAATTTATCGCCTCCATGCTGTCGGGAGCGAGAACGGGGGCGACGGTGACGCATTCGTCAGGGAAGAACGTGAGATTATGCGGGTGATGCGTCAGGTGCTGGACGGGGAGAACGGGTAATGAATATCAGTACGGAAACCCGCGAAATTCTGCGTAATTACAAGGCCGTGATTAATGCGCGGCGTCGTGAAATGGGGCAGAAACCGCTCACCACCGCGCAGATTGTTGATGAAGTCTGCGATTTTGTGGTGAATCAGCAGGCTGTGTTCCTGGGCGGTCACTACATCCTGCAGGGTAACAGAAACAGGTGATACAGGGGCAGGCGGTGGAGGCCGCCTGTCAGCCCGCGCGAAAACCCCTGGCAGGCCGACGCCTGCCGGAAGGGAAGCGGGCCACGCTGACGCGTCGCCCATTACCCTTCCCGTTTGTGATGTGTCCGGAATGTTTTTTTCTGATGCTATTTTTCTGTGGTTACTGTTGTTCTTCTTCCTGTTCTTTCCGTTTCTCTTCTGTTTGTGGCTTTCCCGGGCGTCCCCCTGGCGGGGCGGGCTGTCGTGAACGGATCCAGCGGAGCTGTCTCCGCCCTGGCGGGCTTCCATCCCTGACGCAAAACCCCGGGTTTGCAGCGACCGGAACGGTCGCGCCACCCTTGTCGCGCCGTGACCTGCGCTCCCGACATCCCGGCAAAAGGCTGCCGGGATGTAATGGGCAACGCCGTTTCGCGCATGCGCTCTCCGTCGTTGCAGCGGGTCCCTGCTCATTGTCTGCCGGGTGCCACACACCCGTATGAGTCCCTGTCGCCGGGGGCTGATACAGCCACAACCTGCCGCACTGACTGTCCAGGGTAAATGAACAGCCCACAAAATTTTTTACTCAAAACCCGGTAAAAAATTTTGCGTTCTGCCCAGGACAGGTGCGTCAGGCCGTGGCAGTGATGCACCTTGCGGCGAAGGTTCTCAAACGGGTGATGTTCTTTAAAAATCAGGATTTATTTCAGGCTCCGGCAATACGCATCTATTTGTTCTGTCAGTCATCCAGCTGGCAGGTAATGAGAACGCAGGAACAGAAGGAGGAAAACACCGGAAAGCGTCAGATGCAGATATGAAAAAAGCAGGTCAGGGACCTGCTTTTTTCACGCCGTAGAAATCGCCGCAATCGATTTTCACAGCTTCACTAACCTGTGTCATAAGGAGTTTCATTTATGACAGTAAGTATTATTTCACCTTCCGCAGCGGCTGTAAAGCCCCACCGTCATCCCCGTTTCAGACGCGAAGACATCCCCGCGCCGGAAATTGACCCCGCGCTGAAAGCATTCGGGCGACACATAGCCCGGAGTTTTCACCGGGGGCGTGGTGTACACATCCCCGCCATAAAAAACACGGCCTTCGGGCAGGTGCTCCGCACACTCGAACTGAAACTCGCTTTTAACTGATGAGGTGAGCCGCCCCGCGAGGGGCGGCAACAGACGGAAGGAGAATATTTTATGACATTAGCAGCAATCACCATGACCGCCCCGGAAGCCGCCAGCCTGGTGCAGATGTACCGCGCGACCTACTCACCGGATGATAACAAACTGCGCCTGTATGCCACGTCATGTCTTGACCCGGAGACGTATAAAAAAGTGCGTGATGCCGGTTTTCGCTGGGCACCCAAACAGGCGCTGTTTGTGGCGCCAGCCTGGACACCGGGCCGGGAAGACGTGCTCCTCTTACTTGCCGGAGATATTGAGGATGAAGACAGTACGCTCGCTGAACGTCAGGAAGCTCGGGCGGAGCGGTTTACCGGATACAGCGGAAAGCGGGCCAGTGAATCCGCACAGGCACTTGATGAAGTGGAAAGACTGGCCACGATGATCCCGCCCGGTCAGCCCATTCTTGTGGGGCATCACAGCGAACGCCGCGCTCGGCATTGCTTCACACGAAGTATAAAGAACGTCCGGATGTTCTCTGGTGTCGTATCAAAAAAATCGAAGCTGATTTGCGCAAGGCTGAAAAGACCATCGCACGGTCGCAGAAATATCTGACGATGTGGCGGGCTGAATCTCAGCTCTTTGTGACACCTGCCCCGGTCTGTGATCGCCTGGTGACGCTGGCGGAGAGCAGCAACCATGATCACATTCTGGAGCCCTCTGCCGGCACCGGAGCCATACTGCGGGCGATTCGGGATACCGCGCCGGGGGCCATGTGTGATGCGGTGGAGATCAACAGCGGGCTGGTCCGGTATCTGCGGGAAAATTTTAACGGTGTCAGGGTACAGTGCGGTGACTTCATGGAATGGCAGCCGGTGCAGTATTACAGCCGGATTATCATGAATCCGCCGTTCAGTCACGGGCAGGATATCCGGCATATCCTGCGGGCCTTTTCCCTGTTGCGTCCGGGGGCGTGCTGGTTGCCGTCTGTCTCAACGGGCCACGCCAGCAGGAGAAGCTGTTACCGTTTTCTGACGTCCGCGAGGAGCTGCCGCGCGGCACGTTTGCTTATACCGATGTCCCGACGATGATTATTCGTTTGCGTGCCTGATGACACAGGGCTGGCGGGAGGATAAATGCCCGTCTGCCCGCGCCGGGAAAAGACCGCGCGCCGGTGGCGCTGAAAGGGGCCGCGCTCACGCGCCGCCCCTTTCATTACGCGGACGTTCTGCTGTGGGCTTCTGTCTTTTCAGACCTGTCATTTGTCTGTTACTGATGATGTTGTTGTTCCTGCTACTGCTACTGCTACTGCTACTGCTACTGCTACTGTTCTTCTTTTTTCTGCTGCTCTGATTACTGTCTGTTTTGTTGTTCTCCTGCTTATGCCTTTTCCGGGCGTCCCCCTGGCAGGGAGGGCTGTCGTGAACGGAGCCAGCGAAGCTGTCTCCGCCCTGGCGGGCTTCCATCCCTGACGCGAAACCCTGGCTTGCAGCGACCGTTCCGGTCGCGCCGTGGCCTGCGCTCCTGGCATCCCGGCAAAAGGCCGCCGGGATGTAAGGCGCAACGCCGTTTCGCAAACCGCGCTTCACGTCGTTGCGGCGGGACCCTGCCCGTTGTTGTGTCCGGTGCCATTCACCTGTTTAAGCCCCTGTCGCCGGGGGCAAAGACAGCCACAACCGTCTCCGCCAGTCCAGGGGTGAAATGCACATCCCGCAAAACTTTTTGCCCAGAAGCAGGCAAAAACTTTTGCGGTCTGCCCCCGGACAGTCGTTTCCGGCCGTGGCAGTGATGCTCCTTGCGGCGAAGGTTCTCAAAAAGGTGATGGTGAATACCGGAGGGAACAAAAGGCAGGTCCCCGCAAAACGTCAAAACCGCGGCTCCCGAAACTCAAAAGATGATGGGGGCTGAAAACATCAACAGAAGGAGATACATCATGGCAGTTCGTGGCATTAACAAGGTCATCCTCGTAGGACGCCTGGGAAAAGATCCGGAAGTCCGTTACATCCCCAACGGGGGCGCAGTGGCAAACCTGCAGGTGGCCACGTCAGAAAGCTGGCGTGACAAACAGACGGGGGAGATGCGGGAGCAGACAGAATGGCATCGCGTGGTGCTGTTCGGCAAGCTCGCGGAAGTGGCAGGTGAATATCTGCGCAAGGGCGCGCAGGTCTACATCGAAGGTCAGCTTCGCACCCGTAGCTGGGAGGATAACGGTATCACCCGTTACGTCACCGAAATTCTTGTTAAGACCACGGGCACCATGCAGATGCTGGGACGTGCCGCAGGTACTCAGACTCAGCCGGAAGAGGCGCAACAGTTCAGCGGTCAGCCTCAGCCGGAACCACAGGCGGAGGCCGGTACGAAAAAAGGAGGCGCAAAAACGAAAGGCCGTGGACGTAAGGCCACGCAGCTGGAGTCGCAGCCGCAACCGCCGGAGAGTGACGATTACGGGTTTTCAGATGATATCCCGTTCTGAACGACTGACTGTGACAACCGCCCCGTCCTGTGCGGGGCATCACCGGAGAGATGAGGATGAGCGAATATTTCAGAATACTTCAGGGGCTGCCTGACGGTCCTTTTACCCGCAAACATGCCGAAGCTGTTGCCGCACAGTACCGGAACGTCTTTATCGAGGATGACCACGGCGAACAGTTTCGCCTGGTTGTCCGTAATAACGGTGCAATGGTCTGGCGTACCTGGAATTTTGAGGACGGTGCCGGGTACTGGATGAACCATGCCATCCGTGATTTCGGCATTCTTAAGTAAGAGAGGTGCCGGACGGGAACGCGTCCGGCAGACATACAACCATCCCGGTCAAAGGAGAAATATATGTCAGTTACAGAGTCTAAGACAAAAACGGAGCGTAAATCCAGCCGTAAACCTGCAAAAACGCAGGAAACAGCCCTGTCTGCCCTGCTGGTGCAGACGGAGGAAGTGAGCGTGCCGCTGGCCTCACTGATTAAATCACCGCTGAATGTGCGCACGGTGCCGTATTCTGCGGAGTCCGTCAGCGAACTGGCTGAGTCCATTAAGGACGTTGGTCTGTTGCAGAATCTGGTTGTTCATGCCCTGCCAGGTGACCGTTACGGTGTCGCCGCAGGCGGTCGCCGACTGGCAGCACTCAACATGCTGGCAGAGCGTAACATCCTTCCGGCTGACTGGCCTGTACGCGTGAAGGTTATTCCGCAGGAACTGGCGACTGCCGCATCAATGACTGAAAACGGTCATCGTCGGGATATGCACCCTGCCGAACAGATTGCCGGATTCCGTGCAATGGCGCAGGAAGGCAAAACGCCTGCACAAATCGGTGATTTGCTGGGCTATTCACCCCGCCACGTTCAGCGAATGCTGAAACTGGCAGACCTTGCGCCTGTCATCCTCGATGCGCTGGCAGAAGACCGCATCACCACCGGGCACTGTCAGGCGCTGGCACTGGAGAACGACATCGCGCGTCAGGTGCAGGTGTTTGAAGCCGCCTGCCAGTCAGGATGGGGCGGTAAACCGGAAGTGCAGACCATTCGTCGTCTTGTGACCGAAAGTGAAGTGGCGGTGGCGGGGAACAGTAAATTCCGCTTCGTGGGGGCTGATGCCTTCTCGCCAGACGAACTGCGCACCGATTTGTTCAGCGATGACGGGGACGGTTATGTCGACCGCGTGGCGCTCGATGCCGCCCTGCTGGAAAAACTCCAGGCTGTTGCTGAACACCTTCGGGAAGCCGAAAGCTGGGAATGGTGCGCCGGGCGCATGGAGCCTGTCGGTGAGTGCCGTGAGGATGCCGGAACATACCGCTGTCTGCCGGAGCCGGAAGCAGTGCTGACGGGGGCGGAAGAAGAACGCCTGAACGAACTGATGACGCGTTACGACGCGCTGGAAAATCAGTGTGAGGAATCCGACCTGCTGGAAGCAGAAATGAAGCTGATGCGCTGCATGGCGAAGGTCAGGGCGTGGACGCCGGAGATACGTGCCGGAAGCGGTGTGGTGGTGTCCTGGCGTTATGGCAACGTATGTGTCCAGCGTGGTGTGCAGTTGCGCAGCGAGGATGACGCGGCTGCCGACGCTGACCGCACGGAACAGGTGCAGGAGAAAGCGTCAGTGGAGGAAATCAGTCTGCCACTGCTGACGAAAATGTCTTCCGAACGCACGCTGGCAGTCCAGGCAGCACTGATGCAGCAACCGGACAAATCTCTGACACTGCTGGCATGGACGCTCTGCCTGAATGTGTTTGGCAGCGGAGCGTACAGTAAACCAGCACAAATCAGCCTGGAATGTAAACATTATTCGCTGACCAGCGATGCGCCATCGGGGAAGGAAGGTGCCGCATTCATGGCGATGATGGCAGAAAAATCCCGTCTTGCAGCCCTGCTGCCGGAGGGATGGTCACGGGACATGACGACGTTCCTGTCACTCAGTCAGGAGGTGCTGTTATCCCTGCTCAGTTTCTGCACCGCGTGCAGCATCCACGGCGTTCAGACCCGCGAGTGTGGTCACACGTCACGCAGTCCGCTTGACTCGCTGGAAACCGCTATCGGCTTTCACATGCGCGACTGGTGGCAGCCGACGAAAGAAAACTTTTTCGGACACCTGAAAAAGCCGCAGATTATCGCAGCCCTGAATGAGGCAGGACTGTCCGTTGCCGCACGGGACGCGGAGAAGATGAAGAAAGGCGATGCGGCTGAACATGCAGAGTTCCATATGAAAGACAACCGCTGGGTGCCTGGCTGGATGTGTTCACCACGTCCACAGACGGATGCCACTGAACGCGCCGATAACCTGGCTGATGCCGCCTGATGAACAACCACACCGCCCCGCCGGAGACGGGGCGGCAGCAAGGGAGATACCGTGATGAAAACTGAACTGACCCTGAATGTATTACAGACCATGAGCGCACAGGAATATGAAGATATCCGGGCTGCCGGAAGTGATGAACGTCGTGAGCTGACACACGCCGTGATGCGGGAGCTGGATGCGCCGGACAACTGGACGCTGAACGGCGAGTACGGCAGTGAGTTTGGCGGCTTTTTCCCCGTCCAGGTCCGTTTCACGCCTGCCCACGAACGTTTTCACCTGGCGTTATGTTCACCGGGCGATGTCTCTCAGGTCTGGGTGCTAGTTCTGGTGAATGCCGGTGGTGAGCCGTTTGCGGTGGTTCAGGTGCAGCGGCGGTTTGCACCGGAAGCTGTCAGCCATTCACTGGCACTGGCGGCGTCACTGGATGCGCAGGGGTACAGCGTTAATGACATCATTCATATCCTGATGGCGGAAGGAGGTCAGGTATGAGCGCACGTTCACAGGCACTGGTTCCTCTCAGCACAGAGCAACAGGCCGCATGGCGGGCGGTGGCGGAGACGGAAAAACGCCGCCATCAGGGGAACACGCTGGCGGAATATCCGTATGCGGGGGCGTTTTTCCGCTGTCTGAACGGAAGCCGCCGGATATCGCTGTCTGACCTGCGATTTTTCATGCCGTCCCTGACCGCAGAAGAACTGCACGGCAACCGTCTTCAGTGGCTGTATGCCATCGATGTGCTGATTGAAACACAGGGCGAGGTCTGCCTCCTTCCCCTTCCCGGCGATGCAGTAGAGCGGTTGTTTCCGTTGGTGCGGTTCCGCGTCAGGGAGCGCAGCCGCCATAAATCCGCGCTGGTCATGCAAAAGTACAGCCGTCGGCAGGCACGGGAGGCAGAGCAGAAAGCCCGTGCGTACCAGGCGCTGGTCGCCCAGGCTGAAATCGAACTGGCGTTCCATTCACCGGAAACAGTCGGAAGCTGGCATGCACGCTGGAGTGACCGGGTGGCAGAGCATGACCAGGAAACCCTGTTCTGGCAGTGGGGCGAGCGTTTTCCGTCACTGGCCGGAATGGAACGCTGGCAGTGGCAGGATATGCCATTCTGGCAGGTTATCGCGGAAGCCAGTCTGGCAGCAAAGGAGGCCGGTCATGCTGTCCGTGAGATGGAGCGGTGGATGGTGCCGAACAAACTCCGGGAGGCGGCGTGATACGGCAACAATCACACGGATTGCCCGTAAACAGCCTGAATGAGCGGGTTATTTTCAGGAAAAGTGAGTGTGGTCAGCGCGCAGGGATATGGGCTATGATGTGCCCGGCGCTTGAGGCTTTCTGCCTCATGACGTGAAGGTGGTTTGTTGCCGTGTTGTGTGGCAGAAAGAAGATAGCCCCGTAGTAAGTTAATTTTCATTAACCACCACGAGGCATCCCTATGTCTAGTCCACATCAGGATAGCCTCTTACCGCGCTTTGCGCAAGGAGAAGAAGGCCATGAAACTACCACGAAGTTCCCTTGTCTGGTGTGTGTTGATCGTGTGTCTCACACTGTTGATATTCACTTATCTGACACGAAAATCGCTGTGCGAGATTCGTTACAGAGACGGACACAGGGAGGTGGCGGCTTTCATGGCTTACGAATCCGGTAAGTAGCAACCTGGAGGCGGGCGCAGGCCCGCCTTTTCAGGGCTGATGCTGGTCTGACTGCACTGAAGCGCCTTTATAAAGGGGCTGCTGGTTCGCCGGTGGCCCCTTTCTCCTTGCTGGCATTGTACGGGCATGAACAACCAGACTGCCAGAAAGGCCGTTTCCCTCCGGGAACGGGGATGAACGTGCGCCTGCGGCGCCCGTTCTTTTCCCCCGCCTCTCTGTTTATGAGTAACCGTCTCATTTAAACCGTCTTTCGCCTCCCTTTCCTGTTTCCGATACTAATGTCCATTTTCGCAGTAAAAGGACATTTAAGAT
>OATF01000032.1_pt1 | contig 40174 bp, 30 predicted proteins | sample 1475911 | NCBI WGS metagenome assembly OATF01 (sample SAMEA2579945, study PRJEB22360) | human gut metagenome | biome: human gut; feature: human-associated habitat; material: faeces | place: Denmark | collected 2008/2010
CCGCGGTCTTAATCCGACGACCGCGCTACTTTTCACCCTCTCGCAAATTGCTATCCAAAGGACGTTGTCCCACGAGTATTCCTGGATGCTCGTGTCTTTTTTTGTTCTGAGAAAGGAATAAAAAAAACCGCCAGATATGGCGGTTGGTCAATGCAAGGGATGAATTTTTAATTGTAATATAATCGAGGCGTCGGGTGCCTCCCGAAGTATTCCGTTCTGTATGGACACTGTGGTTTCCCGCTAAACCGACTCTTTAAACCACCCTCGTACTGAGGAACGCCTCTGCGGTGCTTTTACAACACCAGAATGATGCATCACCGACCCTGCCAGGAAATACAAAACCTCCACCGATAATGCACCATTCTGCTGCCGTAAAAAAATCAGCACTGAGGCTACACCCGGCCTCAAATCATAGCCAGAGAACAGAATGCTTTTTCAAAACAACCTGCTCCCACGTAATAAAAAAATACGCCAGTGCCGCAATACAATAAGGCTTGTTTCTCTGGAGCGGGCAGCAGGAATCGAACCCGCATCATCAGCTTGGAAGGCTGAGGTAATAGCCATTATACGATGCCCGCATATGGTGCCGACTACCGGAATCGAACTGGTGACCTACTGATTACAAGTCAGTTGCTCTACCTACTGAGCTAAGTCGGCACTGGACCGCCACCGGGGACTCGAACCTCGCACACTCAACTTAAAGGGTTGACGCTCTTTCCTGATGAGCTAGTGGCGGTTGGTGGCCCTTGCTGGATTTGAACCAGCGACCTGGCGATTATGAGTCGCTCGCTCTCACCACTGAGCTAAAGGGCCGGGAGCAGGATAATAACGTTACGAAATCAATGTTGCAAGCATTCAAAAATCACCTGGTTAAAAATCACCCTTACTTCCTCCACCAGCGCATTCACCATGTCTATCCGAGATAAGTGGCACAAAAAAACCCGCTTGTGGGCGGGTTTTGTTTGCTTTTGCCATCACGTACAAAATCGGCAAAATATCAGATTTGCATGAAATATATGCCTTTCAATCTACTTTTGCAACACTTTGCTTTGAAAATGCCGCCTTTTGTTTTGAACGTGTTCTCATTACAAACAATAAAGCCTCACTATCCAGTCGTTGAAAAATGTGTTTCATTGCAACCCAGTGACAAGTAAATGTTTTGGACCAGTTTTTAGTTGTCACTCCCGCCAGTAATGCCAGATCCTGGTATTCATAACCTTCCCCACCAAAAAGTTCTGCTTTTACTGCCTGCGCCGCCAGCCAGATTAATTTTTTCAGGCGTTCCTGCGTTTTCCCTGCAATTTTTCTGGTACCGGATTGAGTATTAAATTCATTCCACGCCCACTGTGTTATCGCGATCTGATATTCCCAACAAATACTCCCGCTGTAACACCACAACAACCAGGCTTTATGATGTTCTTCAAGAGACAGAACAGCCCGCCGCCACGATGATGTCGAAAACTCAACCGGACTGACCAGAGGAATTGACGTCCCCTTCGCCAGCGATTGCTTTCCCGGGATTGGTTGATTATTCCGCGTTATCATTTTTCCAGTCACTTCATCGCGGTACCGGATTTTTTTTCGCCTGTAACGCCCTGTATCGAACATGGCATTCTCCTGCCAGGCTTCAAGCTGACCTTTTGTTGCCCCACTCAAATCAGCGGTGGCGATAATGAGCTGCTCACGCACAAACTGTAAATACTGGTTATTCATGCGCACTCCAGTTCTGTGATTTTTATCCCCAGCCGCCCACCAGGAACGAGCTGACCGCGCACAATATTGATTTCATCAAACTGCTCGTCGTCTATAAGTAGTCCAGCATGCGTCAGCGCATCCAGCGGTGCCTTCAGGATATTGTCCAGGTCACGACGGCGCTTATCCGGTGGCTCTGCAATAATCTTTATCGCCAGCCTTCCGGACAGGTTTAATTTCAGCCGCTGCTGGCGAACAATTAGCGCCACATCACGGCGATAACGCTCACCGGCTTTTGATACAAAATATGTGCTGCCACGACGTCGCCAGTAGGTGTTCACCGTTGGCGGGTAAGGCAAAACAAATTCTATGCGTTCGGTCATTTATGCTTTCCACTTCAGAACACCCGAATTTCTCGCGTGCATTAAAAAACGAATCAGCAACAACAACTGACTACCGTGTTTTTCTTCAAAATCTTTTACCCCGGCGTGCAGTTCGTTATGACATTTACGGCACAGCGGAATAACAAACAAATCATCAGCCTTTGTTCCCATCCCTCCCAGCCCATGACCAATGATGTGATGCGGATCATCTGCCTGATTACCGCACGTCATGCATTTCTGCGTTTTTACCCAGCGCGTGTATACAGGCATCTCTTCCCGTTGTGGTTTCTGGCGCTGGAGATACTGAGCCGGTGACTCCGGATCAACGGCAATGCTTACCACCGTCTTTTCCTGTGGCGGGTTTTGCTGGTGAGCGTGAGGCAGCGGCGCAAGATTTTTTGTGCGCTGCTTCAGTATGCTGGTGGCGGTCTGCTCTCCCGGCACGATGTCGCTTTCACGGTACATTGAGCGGATTTTTTCCGCACGCAACCCCAGCGAACGACGTAATACCGCTTCCGGTAGCGCGTCCGCCACCTGATTGCGGACCGCCCACCAGGATAATTCAGCCAGAGATAATTCACGCTCCGGCGTACCGCTTATTGCGTGACCGATGACGTCAATCATCCATGCTGACAGGTTTTGATGAGCAAGTTGCTCGAGTGATTCGGATGTCTGGTCACGCAGCTGGTTGTCGCAGTGCCAGCACAACACCATTGCGCCGGTACCATAACGGTGAATGACGGTTTCACTGTGGTGATAATCGCCGTGTGGCCACTGGCAGGATTTAACATGGCGCAGTAACCAGTCAGACAATGCGCCAGCGCCACCAGCAGCACGAATCACTCGTTCGTCGCTGAAAAATGGCAGTAATGATTTATCCTCCGCCAGCGGCTGGCGAACGGCAGGAACGACCCCGGACGGCAGATTACGCATGCTTTTCGGTTCCGGCTCCACCAGTACCCGGGTATTGTGGAATACCGGCATGGATTCACGGCCCGGCTTAACGATCACCAGCCCGAGTTCCGGTACCAGAACAGGTCGAAGTAATACCCGCACGTTACCTCCAAATGCGTTGCTGGAATGTGCGGGACGGACGCGGTGGGCCTTCGGAGTAAGGAAGCCTGACGGAGATTATCCAGTGACGGTAGTCGAGGCTAAGGGCTTTTTTAACCTCGTATCCGCGCCTGCGGTAACACTGAATTATCCATTCAGCCTGCTCTTCAGTGCATGGTGGATGCTGGAACCAGTCCGATTTGAATGCATGAAAACGCCGTCCGCACCTGCTGGCAAAGACGGCAGAATCATCAGAATAGTGTAATTTGGTATCGTGCGCCATCGGTTGTCTCTGCTGGCGCAGCAGGTGCCAGTTGTTCAGGCTGGCGTATAAAGTATAAATAAACTGGTTCCAGTGTAAAGCCCCTACATTAATGGAATAAAAGTCAAACAACAGATTGCTGGGATAAACACAACGCTTATTATTAAAAGCGATTAGATAAATTAAATTTTAATGTTATGCAATTTTACCAGATCACCATAACATCTCGTTTGAAACCACCGAAACAACAACCATATCAATATTGATTATGTTAAAGTGAGTAAATATGGAAAACAACAAATCTGCACATTACGCTCCTTTTTTATCTGTGATACTTTTTGTTTTATGCTGTGTGTGGGCATTATTTTTATAAAAATATTTACAGATAAAATAAACCCGCCGAAGCGGGTTAAGCACGGGTGCGTTGAGGATGTCTGACACATCAGAGGCGGCGAGGGATTTCTCCCTCGCCAAGTCTCTTACTCCTCAGGTTCGTAGACTGTGAAGACAGCGACCTCCATCTGGCCGGTTCGGATTCGCACCTCACAGAGGTCTTTCCTCGTTACCAGTGCCGTCACTAAGACGGTTAAACAGATGACGATCAGGGCGATTAACATCGCCTTTTGCTGCTTCATAGCCTGCTTCTCCTTGCCTTTCGGCACGTAAGAGGCTAACCTACATGTGTTCAGCATGGATTGAGCCTCAGATTAATGTTAAGCGTCTTGCAGGACGCGTAATGTTAACTGGGGCTTTTCTCTATCTGCCGTTGGTGTTCATGCCCGAGGCAGATAGCCTCAAGCACCCGCTGCAATTCTACTTAACTATCCTTTTCCCGCAAACCGTTTTTATCCCCAGCGGCAAATCGAATACACCACCAGCGCCACCGCCATCGCAATTCCTACCGTTGTGAATGCTTCAGGCCAGGTCATTGATTCACCTCCTGCGGCGGTTCTGGTAGCGGCATCCAGTGGGTTGCTTGCCCAAGATCATTACCCGGACTAACTGCTATACCTCCGCACCGGAACGTGCCTCCGAGATAGCGTGCGGAATATATTAATGGCCCAGCCTCGCTATCGATATTCATCGAAATAAGCACGTTCTGGCTCTTTTCAGGCATTCGCTCAGTACAGCTTATCCAGCCATCCGGAGTTATCGGAGATCTGGTTGACGTTTCCGAGATTTCCCGAAAATTGTTGGTTGACGAATTCTTATTTTCCCGAAAGTTTCCGGCCTGAAGCATGGCGACGCGGCAGGCGTTCCAGCCATCAGCATATGTTTTAGTTACACCGTCGAGATGGCAGGTAAGCAAATCCATTTCATCAGGCACTACCATCGCTATCGGCTCTGCTTCCAGTGATGCCAGCGCGATACGAAACACATTAGCCAGCAGGCTGTCTGAAGACTTGTTATCGTGCGCCGAGTCGCTCAGGAAGCCTGTGATGTATGATTTAATCTCCGCGCGTTCTCTGGTAATAGTGCTCATATCAGTTTTCCTTATACGGATTAATTTTATTGTGCAGTGCGCTGAATGATTCCCATGTCACATCAGTATATAGCTCAATAACTGGTTCAAATGTCCTTCCAATTATCCAGACCAGTAATAGCGGGGATATCGGTATCATCAACACTATAAACAGAATGAAAAACAGAAACTCTATTGTTCTGCTCTTTCGTGGGTAATTTTTTCTAAATAATGTTGTCATTTCTTACCGCCCTTTCGGGCGGCCTCCTGAGGTTCTGAGGGTGCAGAAATCCCTCCGGTTAAGGATTAAATTTTTAACTGCGCTCAATTTAATTATTCAGTTCTGGATTTTGTCGCCCTGCGTATCCCTGAAATTTCCCCGATAGAACGCCAGCACACGCTGCATAACTTCGCTCTTCCGGCACTCGAGACAGATTATGTTCAGACGCCTGTCGTAGCGGCGTATTTCGCCATCTGGTAATGACCAGATAAGGTCCGGATCAACCACAACCGGTTTCTTCACCTTTGCCCTTGAGAGTTTTTTGCGGGCGTTTTGCCAGTCCTTACGAGCCTGTTCAGATGGGAATAACCCGTAGCTAGGGTTGTAGAGATCGCCACTGGCAACCAGCTCTCTTGCGAGAACGCTCATCAGATATCTTGTCGTACCTGTCTTGGCTTCCAGTTGCCGTAACGTCTCGCGCCCACTCCGGCGTACTAGCTCAACAACCTGCCATTTAATTTTTTCCCGCTCTTCCTGTGTAAAAACTTTTGCCACAAGTCCTCCTGAAAATTACCTCATGACCTGAAATAAACACTTACCCCCTGAAACCCGGCGGAATTTCGGTATCCGGTTCAGAAATATGATTCACACAACGCAGGTTGTTCGTGCCGCTTACCGGGAGCAACCAGGGGTTTTCAAAATTCCGGTCCGGTCCAAAAAACGTCGTCGCTCGCTGAACAAATTCCGTTCCCGTTTTCCCGGTAGCCGCCAGATATCTTGCGTAACGCCTCACGCCATCCAGCATTGCCTCTGGTGGCACCCCCTCGCGTAATCTGGCCTTCCAGGCACTGAAAGCGGATTTCTTCGGGTTTGCCCCGGCACGCAACGGGTACTCCCGCCAGACCTGTTCGAACACATCCGGATAATCCACTCGTCCCACAGACTGCCCGGTGTTTTCCGGGACTACCCGATCGGCTTCCCACTGAATGGCGGAATCGGCTTCAGGCTGCTGCAGTTGGTGTGATTGCTCCGGCCTTGCGGTCATCACCTGCTGCACAGCGCCCGAATCGGCTTTCAGCGCATACGCTGAATCGGCTTCCGGTGTCGTGCCTGCTGGCTGACTAGGATTGACGGCCTGAACATCCCCTGCCTGGTTCGTGGCGTTTTTTACGCCATGGGCCATAGTGTTTTGATCTTCTTGATCTGTATCTTTATCTGTATCTTTATCTGTCGTGACTCGTCGTGACATGTGCGTGACATTTCGTGACGCGCCGTGGCAATCGCCATTTTGCTCCCGCTTTCTTTCCCTCTCTCGCTGCGCCCTCTTGCGCTCTGCAGGAGATTTTGCGGTTTGCGAAATATTGCCGTTGTCCTCTTTAAGCACCTGGCGTTTTTCCCATCCAGTGATTAAATCACCATCAAGTACCCGCCCCTGCATCGTCTGCAAAATTGAATCAATTACCTCTTCTGTCACGTCGAGCGCACTTGCCAAATCTTCTGTCGTGACATCAATGTGACCTCGCGTGACATTTCGTGACGCGCTCACCAGGAGGTGGATATACACTGCCATCACTGTTGCAATTGGCTGCCCTGACACCCTGGCAATTGTTCGCCACTTAGGGTCATTTGGCATGTCATGCCATAATCTGAGCCAGGCGTTAGCCATACTCACCTCATCTGATACCGAATCTTTTTACTCACGAGTTGCCGGAAGCGATTCGATATGGCTATTGTCAGTCAATGTACTGCCACAGCATTTCCTGCCGGGCCACCACGGTTCATCTGATTGAAACCGGCGATTGCCACTGCGACAAAATCATCAGCGTCTCTCACCAATCGCTCCCGCGTCTCCACCAGCTCCCGAAAATAAGCTGAACTGTGGCTGCGCATTCTGGCCACCAGCAAAGGTGGCATTGCCTTTTCGATCGCTGGTAACAACGCCTGAATTTTTTCAACTGCATCAGGGGTGTCTTTCTCTACCCAGCGGAAAATTTTCTGGGTATTGCGAGCCAGGGCTTCCGGATGGCTGTCGTCATACAGTTCAGGAAACGTCATACCCAACTCAAAATAAGCCTGGGTTATTCCAGCTGCTGGAACTTTTTCGCCATCAGGACGCGCCCAGGCATTCATCGCCATGCGGATGTGTTCATGCTTGATTTTCATGAATCAAGCTCCTAGTAAGTGGTTGTGTTAACGTTTTGGTATCTTCCAGCTCGGGCCAAATATTCATCCAATCAAAAGGCCTTAGTTGCTGACGTGTAACTTCACCATTACTGGCTCGCTCAATAAGGACACATAACGATGCCCCTAACATTTGACCTTTACTCAATGCCTTTCTTAGATAACCGATGCTAGTACCACACTCACATGCAAACATACGCTGTTCATCTGACGAAAGAGAATTGAGAAATATTCTTAATTCTTCCATAGCTACTCCTTAGTAAATACAGCAAAGAATACCTGCAGGTAAACAAAAGTCAATACCCTTGGGTTGTTTACCTTGCGGTAATCGCATCTATTATTTACCTATGGACAAATATGAATTTAGACGACAACAACTCATCAAAATTCGTGATGAGAAATGCGATGGTAAAGCGGTTAACGTGGCCAGAAAGATCGGTCGCGAGCCTTCTTATGTATCAAGAATGTTGTACCCAGAGGGGAAAAAAGGAAAAAAACGGATCGCTGATGATATGGTGGAGATTATAGAAGAGTCCTTTGGGTTACCCCGGGGATGGATGGATGGTATCGTTTCATCATCAACGAACACAGCCTCCAATTATGAAACAAGGGTTCTAACGCCACGACAACGTATTTTTTTAGATCTCTTAGACGAACTGCCAGAAAGTGAAGCGGATAACTTATTAAAAACTCTTGAAGAGAAAAAACAGTATTACAATATGATCTACGAAGAAATCCGTAAAAAGAAAGCACAAAACGCATCATAACTCACCAAACAACCAGTCACCAGTTAAGATACATCAAAAAAAATTACCCATGGGTATTTACTTTTTGAATACCCATGGGTATCCTTCCTTTCATACCACCCCCCCCCCATCCCACAGAACGCAGGGCAATACTTCGAGTTACCAGGCAGTGATCAGGGGTTAAGTAGCCAGCCCGAGGCGTAAGAACATGACGGCAGGGTTCAACTTTAATAACTATGCAGCAGGTTTTTGTTCCGCTACCCCGGCGTTAAGGGGAAATGAGGTCAACATGGATACTATCGATCTTGGCAACAACGAATCTCTGGTGTACGGCGTGTTTCCCAACCAGGACGGCACGTTCACCGCGATGGCGTATACCAAAAGCAAAACGTTTAAAACCGAAAATGGTGCCCGTCGCTGGCTGGAAAGAAACTCAGGTGAGTGATATGGATTTCGACACAATCATGAAAAAGGCTTACGAAGAATACTTCGAAGGCCTTGCCGAAGGCGAAGAAACTCTCAGCTTCAGCGAATTTAAACAGGCGCTTTCCAGTTCGGCAAAATCTAACGGCTGATAAGCGAAACAGCACCGCGAGGAATCAGTATGCAGAAACGAGAACCCGTCATCATCGCGCCAGACTATACCGATGATGAACTTTATGAGTGGATGCGCCTGAAAATTAATGCAGCGCAGGATCTGAAATGGGCCAATGAAGCCAGGGCTAAGCAGGCTGAAAATCTGTCCGCTCTGGAGCAGGATATCACCAATCTGGAAAAAGCAGCGGCATTAAGCATTGCCAGAATGATTACATACCCACGTTAATAGCTAACCAACGAGGCTAATAATGGAATTTAAAGATTTACCAAAAGAAATCCAGACAATTGCTGCAACGACTCTCGGTGATAGTCTGGTGAAAATTGACCCGGCATACACCAAAAAAGAAACCATCGATAATATGGTTCGTAATGTGCGCAATGCTTTTTCTGGGCTATATGGTTCTGATAATCAAAAGCAGGAAAGCGATGTTAATGAACGGGTAATTTCTGTTTGCGTGAATGGCCATGTTCTTTCATCAATCAAAACAGAAACAGCGACAGTCTTCGATTGCCTTTGTATTGTACAGAGCCTTGTTGATGCCCTGTTTCGTTCAGTGAATTTAGAAAATGATGCAAATCTGCGAGGGCGCACAATAGCACATCCATATGCACATACTTTAGGCTCTGTGGATATCAAAGATCCCACAAATCTTTAATGAAATAGTTAACGCGAATTGTACTCGCTCTTTCAGTTGCTTTCAGAATACGCGTTGAAACTGCTGGCGGTAATTTGGTATTCCATTTATTAAAATCATACCCGGGGAAGTACTCTTCGAAAATACTTTTAACTGCAGACTCGCCTATTGAAATGCTGCTTACCATGCGATTTTGATAAAGGCATTTAGCAATAAGAGTTGATTTTAACATTCACCCTCCTGAGGGTTGGTAATTAAGGAGTTCTCCACGGGTGAGGTGGAGTGCGTGCGCCGGACACGGGTGAACATCCGGCACTGACAGTTTACTGAAAGGATATTTCCCTGAAAAGTCAGACCATAACGCGAAAGCGCACGGCGATTTCCGGAGAACCAGTTGATATTGCAGTCAGTGTTCACAGGACAATGCAGGAGTGTGTGACTGCAGCAACCGAACAGAAAATTCCCGGTAACTGTTACCCGGTCGATAAAGTTATTCACCAGGATAATAACGAAATCCCGGCAGGTCTTTAAAACAGTTCCGTAATAAACATCCGATTTCATTCTTATATGCCAGCAATGGCAGGGATTTGTTCACCCTTAAATCTGTAATGAGGTAAAACAAAATGAGTAAAGTCTTTATTTGCGCCGCCATTCCGGACGAACAGGCAATAAAGGAAGAAGGTGCAGTCGCTGTAGCCACTGCCATTGAAGCCGGTGATGAACGTCGCGCCCGCGCAAAATTTCACTGGCAATTCCTGGAACATTATCCGGCTGCTCAGGACTGCGCTTATAAATTTCTTGTTTGCGAGGATAAACCCGGTATACCCCGCCCTGCCCTCAATTCCTGGGATGCTGAATATATGCAGGAAAACCGCTGGGATGAGGAGTCTGCTTCCTTTGTCCCTGTTGAGACTGAATCAGATCCGATGAACGTCACTTTTGACAAGCTGGCCCCTGAAGCACAGAACGCTGTCATGGTTAAGTTCGACACATGTGAAAACATCACCGTTGATATGGTGATTAGCGCGCAGGAATTGTTGCAGGAAGACATGGCAACATTCGACGGACATATCGTTGAAGCGTTGATGAAAATGCCAGAAGTTAACGCCATGTATCCGGAGCTTAAGCTGCATGCCATCGGGTGGGTTAAGCATAAATGTAAGCCTGGTGCCAAATGGCCCGAAATTCAGACAGAGATGCGCATCTGGAAAAAACGTCGCGAAGGTGAACGCAAGGAAACCGGAAAATACACGTCTGTTGTTGATCTCGCCCGCGCCAGAGCCAATCAACAGTACACTGAAAATTCAACAGGAAAAATCAGCCCGGTCATTGCTGCCATTCATCGCGAATACAAGCAGACATGGAAAACACTGGATGACGAACTGGCCTACGCTCTCTGGCCTGGTGATGTGGATGCCGGAAACATTGACGGCAGCATCCATCGCTGGGCAAAAAATGAAGTTATCGACAACGACCGCGAAGACTGGAAGCGTATCTCGGCATCAATGCGCAAACAGCCTGATGCCCTTCGCTACGACCGCCAGACTATTTTTGGCCTTGTCCGTGAACGTCCGATCGACATTCACAAAGACCCTGTGGCACTGAACAAATACATTACTGAATACCTGACTACAAAGGGCGTGTTTGAAGATGAAGGAACAAATCAGAGCGCAACTGATACTCTCTCGTCGCCAGTACCAGAAACTGATGCAGTGGAAACGGCAATTCCGGACAACGAAAAAACCGAATGCAAAGTGGAAGTCGAACCATCTGTAGAGCGTGAGGGGCCGTTCTACTTCCTCTTCACCGACAAGGATGGCGAAAAATACGGTCGCGCAAACAAACTTTCTGGTCTGGATAAGGCGCTGGCTGCCGGGGCAACTGAAATCACGAAAGAAGAATATTTCGCCCGCAAAAAAGGTACATACTCAGGTTCACAACAAAATACTGGTGCATCTGACACGACCGCACAACCAGAGCCGGTAAAATTTACCGCTGAAGAAGTAAACAAAATTATGCAGGCAGCCAATATCAGCCAGCCTGACGCCGATGAACTGCTTGTAGTATCACGTGGTGAATTTGTTGCAGGGATTAGCGATCCGAATGCTCCGAAATGGGTGAAGGGGATTGAAACCCGCGATTCTGTGAACCAGAACCAGCAAGAAATGGAACAGAACGACCAGAAAGCGGAACAAAACAGCCCAAATACGCAACAAAACGAGCCAGAAACGAAACAACCTGAACCAGTAGTGCAACAGGAACCGGAAAAGATCTGCACCGCCTGTGGTCAGAGCGGTGGCGGCAACTGCCCTGATTGTGGTGCGGTGATGGGTGACGCAACATACCAGGAAATATTCGATGACAAGAACCAGGTTGAAGTTCAGGAAGACGATTCGGAGAAAATGGAAGGCGCTGAACATCCACACAAGGAGAATGCTGGCAGCGCTCAGGACCACGCCAGCGATAGTGAAACTGGCGAGACGGCAGATCCCTTAATTACGGTGAATGGTCATCACGTTATCACATCCACCAGCAGGACGTGTGACCATCTAATGATCGACCTTGAAACCATGGGAAAAAATCCTGATGCCCCGATCATCTCAATAGGTGCAATATTTTTCGATCCGCAAACCGGAGATATGGGACCGGAATTTAGTAAGACTATCGATCTGGAAACTGCTGGCGGAGTCATTGATCGGGACACCATTAAATGGTGGCTTAAGCAATCACGCGAAGCGCAATCGGCCATTATGACCGATGAAATCCCGTTAGATGATGCACTGTTACAATTGCGGGAATTTATCGACGAAAACTCCGGTGAATTTTTTGTTCAGGTTTGGGGAAATGGAGCCAACTTCGACAACACGATTTTGCGCCGTTCATACGAACGGCAGGGGATCCCCTGCCCGTGGCGTTACTACAACGATCGCGATGTACGCACAATCGTTGAGCTGGGGAAAGCCATAGACTTCGATGCCAGAACTGCTATCCCATTCGAAGGTGAGCGCCATAATGCACTTGATGACGCTCGTTACCAGGCAAAATACGTTTCAGCTATCTGGCAAAAACTGATCCCGAGTCAGGCTGATTTTTAATGTTCAACCCTAATTGCCGCTAACCGTATATAGTTAGCGGCGGTTATGAGATATAGCTATGAGCAGCTTATTTTTAACCGAAGATGAATTGCTAATATTAACGGGCTGCAAATATGCAAGCCACCAGCGAAAATGGTTAATGGAAAACGGGCTTCCGTTCTATACCAATCGTAGTGGCAAACCGATTGTCAGCCGGGATCTATTTACCTGCAATAAAACTTTACCACCACGCGAGGTAGAGCCGAATTTTGGTGCGATCTGATGGGAAGACGAAGGAAAAATCCTGAACACGAAAAATTACCTCCAAATGTATACCCAAATAAATATAGTTATGTATGGAAACCAACATCCAGAGAATCTGTAACACTAACCGCCATCAAGGATGGTTTAGCTGCTTTATGGAAAAAGTATGAGGAAACTGTAAATAATCGCGATCGTGCAATGACATTCGGTCGCTTGTGGGAAAAATTCCTCGCCAGCGCCTATTACAGTGACCTCAGTCCAAGAACACAAAAAGATTATCTGCAACATCAAAAAAAGTTGCTTGCCGTATTCGGTAAGGTGCCGGCAGATTCCATAAAACCAGAACACATCCGTCGATACATGGACAAGAGAGGGGAACAGAGTAAAACGCAAGCCAACCATGAAAAAAGCAGTATGTCCCGCGTTTACAGTTGGGGGTATGAGCGAGGGTACGTGAAGGCTAACCCATGTGCAGGTGTAAGTAAATTCAAGGCCAAAAACCGCGAACGATATGTAACCGACAAAGAATACCAGGCAGTATTAAGCGTTGCACCTCTTCCTGTTTTTATCGCAATGGAAATTGCCTATCTGTGTGCAGCGAGGATTTCCGATGTGTTATCGCTGAAATGGGAGCAGATTGGAAACGACGGGATCTTTATCCAGCAAGGGAAAACAGGGAAAAAACAGATAAAAGCATGGAGTCCACGATTACAGGCGGCGATCGAAAAAGCAAAACAGTTACCAACATCCGCCTATGTAATCAGCAATCAATACGGCAACCGATATATGTACAAAGGCTTTAACGAAATGTGGGTAGAAGCAAGAAATCGCGCAGGCAAAATTTCAGGTATTTTAACCGACTTCACCTTTCATGATCTGAAGGCGAAAGGAATTTCAGACTATGAAGGAAGCAGTCGGGATAAGCAACTTTTCTCTGGTCACAAAACCGAGGGGCAAGTGCTAATCTATGACAGGAAGGTTAAAGTTTCACCGACACTTGATGTTCCGTTACCTGAAAATATTCCAAGAAAATATTCCAAGTAATTCCAAGTGTGATTTTTGTCACTGACTTAATGATGTGTAAGTGATTGAATTTTGGCGGAGAGAGGGGGATTTGAACCCCCGGTGGAGTTGCCCCCACTCCGGTTTTCGAGACCGGTCCGTTCAGCCGCTCCGGCATCTCTCCGTTCAGATGGTTGCCATGATGCCAGGAAATTTGGCATTTTAACAGTCCCTGTCCGTGCAATTTTGTTCAAGTGACGAGTTTGCGAGCAAAACGATGATTAAGTGGCCCTGGAAAGTACAAGAATCAGCACATCAAACTGCCCTTCCCTGGCAGGAAGCACTATCGATCCCCCTTTTAACGTGTCTGACGGAACAGGAACAAAGCAAATTAGTCACTCTTGCCGAACGTTTTTTACAGCAAAAGCGGCTTGTTCCTTTACAGGGCTTTGAACTGGATTCATTAAGAAGCTGCCGGATAGCACTTCTATTTTGCCTGCCCGTTCTGGAGTTAGGACTGGAATGGCTGGATGGTTTTCATGAAGTCTTAATTTATCCTGCGCCATTTGTGGTCGATGATGAATGGGAAGACGATATCGGTTTGGTGCATAACCAACGTATTGTTCAGTCAGGTCAGAGCTGGCAGCAAGGGCCTATCGTTTTGAACTGGTTGGATATACAAGATTCTTTTGATGCTTCTGGTTTTAACCTGATTATTCATGAAGTCGCTCATAAGCTGGACACCCGTAACGGCGATCGCGCCAGCGGAGTTCCCTTTATTCCGTTGCGTGAGGTTGCTGGCTGGGAACACGATCTTCATGCTGCAATGAACAACATTCAGGAAGAAATCGAATTAGTTGGCGAGAATGCGGCGAGCATTGATGCTTATGCTGCCAGTGATCCTGCTGAATGTTTTGCCGTACTTTCTGAATATTTCTTTAGCGCCCCAGAACTTTTTGCTCCTCGTTTCCCTTCATTGTGGCAACGTTTCTGCCAATTTTATCAACAAGATCCTTTGCAGAGACTGCATCACGCTAATGATACAGACTCGTTTTCGGCGACGAATGTTCATTAATTAACAACTTTGCAGATTAATTAACCAATTGAAATGACTTATGAAATTTAGTGTTGACAGACAAGGTACCGCTAAGTAATATGCGCCCCGTTCACACGATTCCTCTGTAGTTCAGTCGGTAGAACGGCGGACTGTTAATCCGTATGTCACTGGTTCGAGTCCAGTCAGAGGAGCCAAATTCTAAAAATTCGCTTTTTTAGCGCAATGTCACTGACCTTAGTTGAGCATTGCTTTTTAACGGATAGCGGGTTTTTGACATCTTAAGCGCCCTCGACCTTTATGGTTGAGGGCGTTTTGCTATGAACGCCATCACCATTTTCCCCTCGATTATAAAACTTGAGTAATTCAGTAGTCTCCCCTCTTGCAACTCACACCCAAAACTGCTTAACGAAAAGTTATTAATTTTCAATCATATTGCTATCAGGATTTACTTTTTTTCGCTGTGCTAGAAAGGGCGCATTTATGTTAGCTCGTTCAGGGAAGGTAAGCATGGCTACGAAGAAGAGAAGTGGAGAAGAAATAAATGACCGACAAATCTTATGCGGGATGGGTATTAAACTACGCCGCTTAACTGCGGGTATCTGCCTGGTAACTCAACTTGTGTTCCCTATGACTGTGGCAGCACAAGGTGTGGTAAACGCCGCAACCCAACAACCAGTTCCTACACAAATCGCCATTGCAAATGCCAATACGGTGCCCTACACCCTTGGAGCGCTGGAATCGGCCCAAAGCGTTGCCGAACGTTTCGGTATTTCGTTGGCTGAGTTACGCAAACTCAACCAGTTTCGTACGTTTGCTCGAGGTTTTGATAATGTCCGCCAGGGGGATGAACTGGATGTCCCGGCACAAGTTAGTGAAAAAAAATTAACCCCGCCGCCGGGTAATAGCAGTGACAACCTCGAGCAACAGATAGCCAGTACTTCACAGCAAATCGGGTCTCTGCTCGCCGAAGATATGAACAGCGAGCAAGCGGCAAATATGGCGCGTGGATGGGCCTCTTCTCAGGCTTCAGGCGCAATGACAGACTGGTTAAGCCGCTTCGGTACCGCAAGAATCACGCTGGGCGTGGATGAAGATTTTAGCCTGAAGAATTCCCAGTTCGATTTTCTCCATCCGTGGTATGAAACGCCTGATAATCTCTTTTTCAGCCAGCATACCCTCCACCGTACTGACGAACGTACGCAGATTAACAACGGCTTGGGTTGGCGTCATTTCACTCCCACATGGATGTCGGGCATCAACTTCTTTTTCGACCACGACCTTAGCCGTTACCACTCCCGCGCCGGCATTGGCGCAGAGTACTGGCGCGACTATCTAAAATTAAGCAGTAACGGCTATTTGCGACTGACCAACTGGCGCAGCGCACCTGAACTGGACAACGATTATGAAGCACGCCCGGCCAATGGCTGGGATGTACGCGCAGAAGGCTGGCTACCCGCCTGGCCGCACCTTGGCGGTAAACTGGTCTATGAACAGTATTATGGCGATGAAGTGGCCCTGTTCGATAAAGATGATCGGCAAAGTAATCCTCATGCCATAACCGCTGGACTTAACTATACCCCCTTCCCGCTGATGACCTTCAGCGCGGAGCAACGCCAGGGTAAACAGGGTGAAAATGACACCCGTTTTGCCGTCGATTTTACCTGGCAACCTGGCAGCGCAATGCAGAAACAGCTTGACCCGAATGAAGTCGCTGCACGGCGTAGCCTTGCAGGCAGCCGTTATGAGCTGGTGGATCGCAACAACAACATCGTTCTGGAATATCGCAAAAAAGAACTGGTTCGCCTGACCCTGATAGACCCCGTGACAGGGAAGTCAGGAGAAGTGAAATCATTGGTTTCGTCGCTACAAACCAAATATGCCCTGAAAGGCTATAACGTCGAAGCCACCGCTCTGGAAGCTGCCGGTGGTAAAGTGGTCACAACAGGTAAAGATATTCTGGTTACCCTGCCGCCGTACCGGTTCACCAGTACGCCAGAAACCGATAACACCTGGCCGATTGAAGTCACCGCTGAAGATGTCAAAGGCAATTTTTCGAATCGTGAACAGAGCATGGTAGTCGTTCAGGCACCTACGCTAAGCCAGAAAGATTCCTCGGTATCGTTAAGTACCCAGACGTTGAGCGCGGATTCCCATTCAACCGCCACACTGACTTTTATTGCTCATGATGCAGCAGGTAATCCTGTTATCGGGCTGGTGCTCTCGACGCGTCACGAAGGTGTTCAGGACATCACCCTTTCTGACTGGAAAGATAATGGTGACGGAAGCTATACCCAGATCCTGACCACAGGATCGATGTCTGGCACGCTGACGCTTATGCCACAGCTGAACGGTGTGGATGCGGCTAAAGCCCCCGCCGTGGTGAATATCATTTCTGTTTCGTCATCCCGGACTCACTCGTCAATTAAGATTGATAAGGACCGTTATCTCTCCGGGAATCCTATCGAGGTGACGGTAGAACTGAGAGATGAAAATGACAAACCTGTTAAGGAACAAAAACAGCAACTTAATACCGCAGTCAGCATCGACAACGTGAAACCAGGTGTCACTACAGACTGGAAAGAAACCGCAGATGGTGTCTATAAGGCAACCTATACCGCCTATACCAAAGGCAGTGGGCTTACTGCGAAGCTGTTAATGCAAAACTGGAATGAAGATTTGCATACCGCTGGATTTATCATCGACGCCAACCCGCAGTCAGCGAAAATTGCGACATTATCTGCCAGCAATAATGGTGTGCTCGCCAATGAGAATGCAGCAAACACCGTCTCGGTCAATGTCGCTGATGAAGGAAGCAACCCAATCAATGATCATACCGTCACATTTGCGGTATTAAGCGGATCGGCAACTTCCTTCAACAATCAAAACACCGCAAAAACGGATGTTAATGGTCTGGCGACTTTTGATCTGAAAAGTAGTAAGCAGGAAGACAACACGGTTGAAGTCACCCTTGAAAATGGCGTGAAACAAACGTTAATCGTCAGTTTTGTCGGCGACTCGAGTACCGCGCAGGTTGATCTGCAGAAGTCGAAAAATGAAGTGGTCGCTGACGGCAATGACAGCGCCACAATGACAGCGACAGTTCGGGATGCAAAAGGCAACCTGCTCAATGACGTCAAGGTCACCTTCAATGTTAATTCAGCAGAGGCGAAACTGAGCCAAACCGAAGTGAATAGCCACGACGGGATCGCCACAGCCACGCTGACCAGTTTGAAAAATGGTGATTATACGGTTACGGCCTCTGTGAGCTCTGGTTCCCAGGCTAATCAACAGGTGAATTTTATCGGTGATCAAAGTACTGCTGCCCTGACCCTCAGTGTGCCTTCAGGTGATATCACCGTCACCAACACAGCTCCGCAACATATGACTGCAACCTTGCAGGATAAAAATGGCAACCCACTAAAAGATAAAGAAATCACCTTCACTGTGCCAAACGACGTCGCAAGTCGGTTCTCGATTAGTAACGGCGGAAAAGGCATGACGGATAGTAACGGGGTTGCAATCGCCTCCCTGACCGGCACGTTAGCGGGCACGCATATGATCACGGCTCGTCTGGCTAACAGCAATGTCAGCGATACACAGCCAATGACGTTTGTGGCGGATAAAGACAGCGCAGTTGTCGTTCTGCAAACATCGAAAGCGGAAATCATTGGGAATGGCGTGGATGAGACGACGCTGACAGCAACAGTGAAAGATCCTTTTGATAACGTAGTAAAAGATCTACCGGTCACCTTCAGTACCGACCCGGCTGATACTCAACTTAGTCAGAGCACGAGCAATACTAACGACAGTGGTGTTGCTGAAGTTACCCTTAAGGGCACGGTTTTGGGTGTTCATACAGCCGAAGCCACACTGCCTAACGGCAACAACGATACGAAGACAGTCAATATTGCGCCCGATGCCAGCAACGCGCAGGTCACGCTGAATATCCCTGCTCAACAGGTGGTGACGAATAACAGTGACAGCGTGCAGCTTACGGCAACGGTGAAAGATCCGTCGAATCATCCGGTGGCGGGAATAACGGTGAACTTCACCATGCCACAGGACGTTGCGGCAAACTTTACCCTCGAAAATAACGGTATTGCCATCACTCAGGCCAATGGCGAAGCGCTTGTCACCCTCAAAGGCAAAAAAGCGGGCACGCATACGGTTACCGCAACGCTGGGTAACAATAATGCCAGCGATGCGCAGCCAGTCACATTCGTGGCGGATAAGGACAGCGCAGTTGTCGTTCTGCAAACATCGAAAGCGGAAATCATTGGGAATGGCGTGGATGAGACGACGCTGACAGCAACAGTGAAAGATCCTTTTGATAACGTAGTAAAAGATCTACCGGTCACCTTCAGTACCGACCCGGCTGATACTCAACTTAGTCAGAGCACGAGCAATACTAACGACAGTGGTGTTGCTGAAGTTACCCTTAAGGGCACGGTTTTGGGTGTTCATACAGCCGAAGCCACACTGCCTAACGGCAACAACGATACGAAGACAGTCAATATTGCGCCCGATGCCAGCAACGCGCAGGTCACGCTGAATATCCCTGCTCAACAGGTGGTGACGAATAACAGTGACAGCGTGCAGCTTACGGCAACGGTGAAAGATCCGTCGAATCATCCGGTGGCGGGAATAACGGTGAACTTCACCATGCCACAGGACGTTGCGGCAAACTTTACCCTCGAAAATAACGGTATTGCCATCACTCAGGCCAATGGCGAAGCGCTTGTCACCCTCAAAGGCAAAAAAGCGGGCACGCATACGGTTACCGCAACGCTGGGTAACAATAATGCCAGCGATGCGCAGCCAGTCACATTCGTGGCGGATAAGGACAGCGCAGTTGTCGTTCTGCAAACATCGAAAGCGGAAATCATTGGGAATGGCGTGGATGAGACGACGCTGACAGCAACAGTGAAAGATCCTTTTGATAACGTAGTAAAAGATCTACCGGTCACCTTCAGTACCGACCCGGCTGATACTCAACTTAGTCAGAGCACGAGCAATACTAACGACAGTGGTGTTGCTGAAGTTACCCTTAAGGGCACGGTTTTGGGTGTTCATACAGCCGAAGCCACACTGCCTAACGGCAACAACGATACGAAGACAGTCAATATTGCGCCCGATGCCAGCAACGCGCAGGTCACGCTGAATATCCCTGCTCAACAGGTGGTGACGAATAACAGTGACAGCGTGCAGCTTACGGCAACGGTGAAAGATCCGTCGAATCATCCGGTGGCGGGAATAACGGTGAACTTCACCATGCCACAGGACGTTGCGGCAAACTTTACCCTCGAAAATAACGGTATTGCCATCACTCAGGCCAATGGCGAAGCGCTTGTCACCCTCAAAGGCAAAAAAGCGGGCACGCATACGGTTACCGCAACGCTGGGTAATAACAATACCAGTGATTCGCAGCCTGTAACGTTTGTGGCGGACAAAACCTCGGCTCAGGTTGTCCTGCAGATGTCAAAAGATGAGATCACAGGTAATGGCGTCGATAACGCAACGCTAACTGCAACGGTTAAAGATCAGTTCGACAATGAGGTGAATAATCTTCCGGTAACCTTCAGCTCAGCCTCTTCAGGACTCACCCTGACCCCGGGAGTGAGTAATACCAATGAGTCTGGCATCGCGCAGGCCACTCTCGCAGGCGTTGCCTTTGGTGAGCAGACTGTTACTGCATCACTGGCTAATACTGGTGCCAGCGACAACAAAACTGTGCATTTTATTGGCGACACAGCGGCGGCAAAAATTATCGAGTTGACGCCTGTCCCAGACAGCATAATCGCCGGTACCCCGCAGAACAGCACCGGCAGCGTCATTACCGCCACAGTCGTTGATAATAATGGCTTTCCGGTGAAAGGTGTGACTGTGAACTTCACCAGCAGAACAAACTCTGCCGAAATGACGAATGGCGGCCAAGCCGTAACGAACGAACAGGGTAAGGCTACCGTCACTTATACCAATACCCGCTCCTCGATAGAATCAGGAGCGAGACCGGATACCGTTGAGGCCAGTCTGGAAAATGGTAGCTCCACGCTTAGCACATCAATTAATGTCAATGCTGATGCGTCTACGGCACATCTCACTTTGCTACATGCACTTTTTGATACAGTCTCCGCAGGCGAGACAACCAGTCTGTATATTGAGGTGAAGGATAATTACGGCAACGGTGTCCCCCAGCATCAGGTGACCCTCAGCGTTTCACCAAGTGAAGGCGTGACCCCCAGTAATAACGGTATATATACTACCAACTACTACGGCAATTTTTACGCAAGCTTTACCGCTACAAAAGCCGGGGTTTATCAAGTGACGGCAACCCTCGAAAATGGTGATTCGATGCAACAAACAGTGACCTATGTGCCGAACGTCGCGAATGCTGAAATCACGCTGGCAGCTTCGAAGGATCCGGTGATTGCCGACAATAACGATTTCACGACACTCACAGCAACAGTCGCTGATACAGAGGGCAATGCGATAGCCAACACTGAGGTAACATTTACTCTGCCGGAAGATGTGAGGGCGAACTTCACGCTGAGCGATGGCGGTAAAGCGATTACGGATACTGACGGCAAAGCGAAAGTCACGCTGAAAGGTACAAAAGCAGGCGCTCATACTGTTACAGCATCGATGACTGGCGGTAAGAGTGAGCAGTTGGTGGTGAACTTTACTGCGGATACGCTCACTGCGCAGGTTAATCTTAACGTTACCGAGGACAACTTTATCGCCAATAACGTTGGGATGACCACACTTCAGGCAACAGTGACTGATGGAAACGGCAACCCGTTAGCCAATGAGGCGGTGACATTCACGCTACCGGCAGATGTAAGCGCAAGCTTCACTCTCGGACAAGGCGGTTCCGCCATTACTGACATCAACGGCAAGGCTGAAGTTACACTGAGCGGTACAAAATCCGGCACTTATCCCGTGACAGTTAGCGTGAACAGTTACGGTGTCAGTGATACGAAACAGGTGACTTTGATTGCCGATGCTGGTACCGCAAAACTGACCTCCTTAACCTCTGTATACTCATTCGTCGTCAGCACGACCGAGGGCGCAACCATGACGGCAAGCGTCACTGACGCTAACGGCAACCCGGTAGAAGGCATAAAAGTTAATTTCCGCGGAACCTCCGTCACGCTAAGCAGCACCAGCGTTGAAACGGATAGTCAGGGATTCGCTGAAATTCTTGTGACAAGCACCGAGGTCGGACTGAAAACAGTTTCAGCCTCTCTGGCAGATAAACCTACTGAAGTCATCTCGCGATTACTGAATGCCAGTGCAGATGTTAATTCTGCGACGTTTACCAGTCTGGAGATACCTGAAGGTCAGGTAATGGTCGCACAAGACGTAGCAGTTAAAGCTCACGTTAACGACCAGTTTGGCAACCCGGTTGCGCATCAACCCGTGACATTCAGTGCAGAGCCATCCTCGCAAATGATCATCAGCCAGAATACGGTGTCTACTAATACGCAGGGTATAGCCGAGGTCACCATGACGCCCGAAAGAAACGGTTCGTATATGGTGAAAGCATCCCTGGCGAATGGAGCCTCAATTGAGAAACAACTGGAGGCTATTGATGAAAAACTGACACTCACGGCGTCCAGCCCGCTTATCGGTGTCAATTCCCCAACAGGTGCAACTCTGACGGCAACGCTAACTTCTGCAAATGGCACTCCAGTGGAAGGTCAGGTCATCAACTTTAGCGTAACGCCAGAAGGTGCAACGTTAAGTGGCGGAAAAGTGAGAACCAACTCTTCAGGTCAGGCACCAGTCGTTCTGACCAGCAATAAAGTCGGTACATATACGGTGACTGCATCGTTCCATAACGGCGTAACAATACAGACACAGACAACCGTGAAAGTCACTGGCAACTCAAGCACCGCACATGTTGCTAGCTTTATCGCTGATCCATCGACTATCGCCGCCACCAACAGTGATTTAAGTACCTTAAAGGCAACGGTTGAGGATGGCAGTGGTAACCTGATCGAAGGTCTCACTGTGTACTTCGCCTTAAAAAGCGGCTCTGCCACATTAACGTCATTAACAGCGGTGACCGATCAAAACGGAATCGCGACAACAAGCGTGAAAGGAGCGATGACAGGTAGCGTCACGGTAAGCGCAGTCACGACCGCTGGTGGAATGCAAACAGTAGATATAACGCTGGTGGCAGGCCCGGCTGACGCCTCGCAGTCCGTCCTTAAGAACAATCGGTCATCACTGAAAGGGGACTATACCGATAGTGCTGAGCTACATCTTGTTTTGTACGATATATCAGGCAATCCGATCAAAGTTTCTGAAGGGATGGAATTTGTGCAATCAGGTACTAACGTGCCCTATGTGAAAATTAGCGCAATTGATTACAGTCAAAATATCAACGGTGATTACAAAGCCACTGTTACAGGAGGCGGAGAGGGTATCGCAACGCTGATTCCTGTATTGAATGGTGTTCATCAAGCGGGTCTGAGTACCACAATACAATTCACTCGCGCAGAAGACAAAATAATGAGCGGTACAGTGTTGGTCAATGGTGCTAACCTACCAACAACTACATTCCCTTCGCAGGGATTCACCGGGGCGTATTATCAGTTGAATAATGACAACTTTGCTCCAGGAAAAACGGCGGCTGATTATGAGTTTTCAAGCTCTGGCTCCTGGGTCGATGTTGATGCTACCGGTAAAGTGACATTTAAAAATGTCGGCAGCAAATGGGAGAGGATTACGGCGACGCCAAAAACAGGCGGCCCTAGCTATATATACGAAATCCGAGTGAAGAGTTGGTGGGTGAACGCCGGCGATGCTTTCATGATATACAGCCTTGCTGAAAATTTTTGCAGTAGCAATGGCTACACACTTCCCCTTGGAGACCATTTAAACCATAGTCGTTCCCGAGGCATCGGGTCACTGTACAGTGAATGGGGAGATATGGGGCATTACACGACTGAAGCTGGTTTTCAATCAAATATGTATTGGTCATCTAGTCCCGCAAACTCAAGCGAACAATACGTAATTTCTCTGGCAACAGGTGAGCAAAGTGTATATGAAAAGCTTGGGTTTGCTCATGCGACATGTTATAAAAACCTGTGATTTTCCGTTATAATTCCTTAAAGAGTGCTCCATTCGGGGCGCTCTTTTTTACATTCTCTCTACAGAACTTGCCCTTCTCTCACAGAAAATGAATAAATAAAAATGCGATACCGCCAGATTCGCGTTCGGTGTGACTATGGTTGTATCCGGTGAGTACAGCTTTGATCCAAAGGCTGGCTTTCTGTAATGATTGACCAGCCACAGAGTATTGATGACACCACCGTTCATAACAGATCGGCATTAATATGCATAAATACTGCCTCATATTCTCGCCAAAACACTTTTTAATGCCTTTGCGAATTCATCCAGACTTATATTGTCAATTTTTTGCCCAACGACGACTGACTCCGAAACATCGGCCATTGCGGGCCATCGCGTTTTGTAATCAGCATAAATTGCAACAACGGGGGTATTATAGGCACTTGCCATATGTAATATTGAGGTGTCAGGAGTTATTGCGATATAAGCATCTTTTATGATTGCTGCTGAACGTTTAATCGAGGGTGATAAGGGTAAACGGTAGACATTATTATAACAATCCACTAACACCCTGGCTTTTTCTTCCCCTTTGGGTCCATGAACGATCACTATTGGTATATCTGTTTCACTTTGAATTTTTTCTATTAGATTTTCTGCAATCGATAATGAAAATGTACGCTCCTGCGAGCTACCTTCTAAATTAAGCGCAATGTAAGATCCTAACGATCGCATTTCCTCGCGCACCTCATCGAGTACATCCTCACTTAGTGGCAATTCATATATTGGCCTGACTGCTGGAAAACCCGCCTCACGCATCATAAATGCCCATGTCATGGGTACGGGAGCCCGGAGACTCTGATCCATCCGGGACGCGTCCTTACACAAAGGGGAATAGCACTTCATGGTTAAACCAACAACCTGAAAATTCGTTTTTGCTTTCAACTGACTGATAAATAACATCGTTTTCAGGTTCTTTTTACGCATCGCCTCTATACAAAGATCCGGCGTACCGTATTGCTGTGTTATGTTCTTCGCTAAATCTTTTATTTCTTTTAATGTTGCGTGATCCTGCATAGTCATTGTGACTATTGTTAATTTAATTTGTTCAAGTTTAAGCGCATTAAAGACTTCTAAATTAATTGTCGACGTAACAATTAAAAGATGCTTAATTTTATGCAATTCAAGCGCCCGAATAACTGGAAAGATGGCCATAGCATCGCCAATCTGATCGGGAATATGGATAACAACAAACTCTGTTTTTTCAATATTGAAATTAAAAGCTTTATAATCGTAGTAACTAAATGCAATACGTCTCAACAATGATGCTAAAAACATAACTAACCCCGCCTCCCTACTGGTTATAATGCAATGCAGTTTATCAGACTCATCAGGGCGCAATTTTGTGCATATGCGGACTTTTATGTTTCATATCTCGAATCTGTGGATCCTCTGCTTAATCCTTAAACAACACCAGCAACTCCTGCGCTTTCATCTTCCATCGAATTTTTCATGTTGCCGCTAATCAGCCATAAAATCATTTGCAGATGCGCTCTGTCGAGGTAGTCTCATAAGGTTCGTTTATAGATCGACGGCAATGTGAGTTACCTTTTCCATACTAATTATAAAAAGACAGTACAAACAGGATCATTATGGACTCCACGCTCATCTCCACTCGTCCCGATGAAGGGACGCTTTCGTTAAGTCGCGCCCGACGAGCTGCGTTAGGCAGTTTCGCTGGTGCCGTCGTCGACTGGTATGATTTTTTACTCTATGGCATTACCGCCGCACTGGTGTTTAATCGCGAGTTTTTCCCGCAAGTAAGCCCGGCGATGGGAACGCTCGCCGCATTTGCCACCTTTGGTGTCGGATTCCTGTTCCGTCCGCTCGGCGGTGTCATTTTCGGTCACTTTGGCGACCGACTGGGACGTAAGCGCATGTTAATGCTGACCGTCTGGATGATGGGTATCGCGACAGCCTTGATTGGTATTCTTCCTTCCTTCTCGACCATTGGGTGGTGGGCCCCCATTTTACTGGTGACGCTGCGTGCCATACAGGGATTTGCCGTCGGCGGCGAATGGGGAGGCGCGGCGTTACTTTCCGTTGAAAGTGCGCCGAAAAATAAAAAAGCCTTTTACAGTAGCGGTGTACAAGTTGGCTACGGTGTAGGTTTACTGCTTTCAACTGGACTGGTTTCATTAATCAGTATGATGACGACTGACGAACAGTTTTTAAGCTGGGGCTGGCGCATTCCTTTCCTGTTTAGCATCGTACTGGTACTGGGAGCATTGTGGGTGCGTAATGGCATGGAGGAGTCCGCGGAATTTGAACAACAGCAACATAATCAAGCGGCCGCGAAAAAACGCATCCCGGTTATCGAAGCGCTGTTACGACATCCCGGTGCTTTCCTGAAGATTATTGCGCTACGACTGTGCGAATTGCTGACGATGTACATCGTTACTGCCTTTGCACTTAATTATTCAACCCAGAATATGGGGTTACCGCGCGAACTTTTCCTTAATATTGGTTTGCTGGTAGGTGGATTAAGCTGCCTGACAATTCCCTGTTTTGCCTGGCTTGCCGATCGTTTTGGTCGCCGTAGGGTTTATATCACAGGTGCGTTAATCGGAACGTTGAGCGCATTTCCTTTCTTTATGGCGCTTGAAGCACAATCTATTTTCTGGATAGTTTTCTTCTCCATAATGCTGGCAAACATTGCGCATGACATGGTGGTGTGTGTGCAACAACCGATGTTTACCGAAATGTTTGGTGCCAGTTATCGCTATAGTGGCGCTGGAGTCGGTTATCAGGTTGCCAGTGTGGTTGGCGGTGGATTTACACCTTTTATTGCCGCTGCACTCATCACTTACTTTGCCGGGAACTGGCATAGCGTCGCCATTTATTTGCTGGCTGGATGCCTGATTTCTGCAATAACCGCTTTGTTGATGAAAGACAATCAACGCGCTTGATAGTCTGGCGAAGATCATCCGATCTTCGCCTTACACTTTTGTTTCACATTCCTGTGACATACTATCGGATGTGCGGTAATTGTATGGAACAGGAGACACACATGAATAATAAGGGCTCCGGTCTGACCCCAGCTCAGGCACTGGATAAACTCGACGCGCTGTATGAGCAATCTGTAGTCGCATTACGCAACGCCATTGGCAACTATATTACAAGTGGCGAATTACCTGATGAAAACGCCCGCAAACAAGGTCTTTTTGTCTATCCATCACTGACCGTAACCTGGGACGGTAGCACAACCAATCCCCCCAAAACGCGCGCATTTGGTCGTTTTACTCACGCAGGCAGCTACACCACCACGATTACTCGCCCTACTCTCTTTCGTTCGTATCTTAATGAACAACTTACGTTGCTGTATCAGGATTATGGTGCGCATATCTCTGTGCAACCCTCGCAGCATGAAATCCCTTATCCTTATGTCATCGATGGCTCTGAATTGACACTTGATCGCTCAATGAGCGCTGGGTTAACTCGCTACTTCCCGACAACAGAACTGGCGCAAATTGGCGATGAAACTGCAGACGGCATTTATCATCCAACTGAATTCTCCCCCCTATCGCATTTTGATGCGCGCCGCGTCGATTTTTCCCTCGCACGGTTGCGCCATTATACCGGTACGCCAGTTGAACATTTTCAGCCGTTCGTCTTGTTTACCAACTACACACGTTATGTGGATGAATTCGTTCGTTGGGGATGCAGCCAGATCCTCGATCCTGATAGTCCCTACATTGCCCTTTCTTGTGCTGGCGGGAACTGGATCACCGCCGAAACCGAAGCGCCAGAAGAAGCCATTTCCGACCTTGCATGGAAAAAACATCAGATGCCAGCATGGCATTTAATTACCGCCGATGGTCAGGGTATTACTCTGGTGAATATTGGCGTGGGACCGTCAAATGCTAAAACCATCTGCGATCATCTGGCAGTGCTACGCCCGGATGTCTGGTTGATGATTGGTCACTGTGGCGGATTACGTGAAAGTCAGGCCATTGGCGATTATGTACTTGCACACGCTTATTTACGCGATGACCACGTTCTTGATGCGGTTCTGCCGCCCGATATTCCTATTCCGAGCATTGCTGAAGTGCAACGTGCGCTTTATGACGCCACCAAGCTGGTGAGCGGCAGGCCCGGTGAGGAAGTCAAACAGCGGCTACGTACTGGTACTGTGGTAACCACAGATGACAGGAACTGGGAATTACGTTACTCAGCTTCTGCACTTCGTTTTAACTTAAGCCGGGCCGTAGCAATTGATATGGAAAGTGCAACCATTGCCGCGCAAGGATATCGTTTCCGCGTGCCATACGGGACACTACTGTGTGTTTCAGATAAACCATTACATGGTGAGATTAAACTTCCCGGTCAGGCTAACCGTTTTTATGAAGGCGCTATTTCCGAACATCTGCAAATTGGCATTCGGGCGATCGATTTGCTGCGCGCAGAAGGCGACCGACTGCATTCACGTAAATTACGAACCTTTAATGAGCCGCCGTTCCGATAATAAGTTCTGAACCTTCTTATCAGAAATAGATGTGAAGGAGTAAGTAAGACACCTGGCAAATAGCCTGCAATAATCGTGGGCTGTTTGCTTCCTTGGGCAGATACGAGTTTTATTATCGTCTTAATGATTTCCACATATTAAAAGCAAGTATGCTTTCAAAACACAATTATAAAAAATCCCGCCAACAATATAAGTTTTTATAAAATTAAATATAAGATTATGGCTTTAGAATATTTTTATTTCTAATAGACGAGATTTTTCCTGTTATGATATAATATGCCGAATTAACACATGTTAATGATTTACCAGTAATGTAAATAAATTTTCGAGGAGATCATTCCAGTGGGACGTAAATGGGCCAATATTGTTGCTAAAAAAACGGCTAAAGACGGTGCGACGTCTAAAATTTATGCAAAATTCGGTGTAGAAATCTATGCTGCTGCCAAACAAGGTGAACCCGATCCAGAATTAAACACATCTTTAAAATTCGTTATTGAACGTGCAAAGCAGGCACAAGTTCCAAAGCACGTTATTGATAAAGCAATTGATAAAGCCAAAGGCGGCGGAGATGAAACGTTCGTGCAGGGACGTTATGAAGGCTTTGGTCCTAATGGCTCAATGATTATCGCTGAGACATTGACTTCAAATGTTAACCGTACGATTGCTAACGTTCGCACAATTTTCAATAAAAAAGGCGGCAATATCGGAGCGGCAGGTTCTGTCAGCTATATGTTTGACAATACGGGTGTGATTGTATTTAAAGGGACAGACCCTGACCATATTTTTGAAATTTTACTTGAAGCTGAAGTTGATGTTCGTGATGTGACTGAAGAAGAAGGTAACATTGTTATTTATACTGAACCTACTGACCTTCATAAAGGAATCGCGGCTCTAAAAGCAGCTGGAATCACTGAGTTCTCAACAACAGAATTAGAAATGATTGCTCAATCTGAAGTTGAGCTTTCCCCAGAAGATTTAGAAATCTTTGAAGGGCTTGTTGATGCCCTTGAAGATGACGACGATGTACAAAAAGTTTATCATAACGTCGCAAATCTCTAATTATATTTTAAAGAAATCTGTCTTTATGGCAGATTTCTTTAATCTCATATAATCCTTATAAAAAATATAATGTTCAACTCGTCATATTGCTTATAAAAAATCCCCGTTCCCAGAGAAATAATATTTATTAAAATTCCAGGTTTTCTTTTTCTGATTACAGAAGACAAAGTGGTAATTACGCATAGTTTCCCGATAAAGACGTGACATCAACATCCCGCATAAGGTATTTTTCTCTTTATCTTTGTACGGTACTTCATGGAACAGAGTTTTTGACCTTGTGAATCGTGATGTCTGTTGGGGAGGGGCAATTTGCTCACTGAAGCGTGAGACTCGATTAAGCGCACGAAACACAGAAATCAAAAAACCCGGTCACTTTTTACAAGGTAACCGGGTAAAAATAATTTTTATTTTTTAACTGTTTTGAGACTCATAGAGATGTCTCAAAACTAAAATTTGGCTCCTCTGACTGGACTCGAACCAGTGACATACGGATTAACAGTCCGCCGTTCTACCGACTGAACTACAGAGGAATCGTGAGAACGAGGCGAATATTAGCGACGCTCATCCACAATGTCAAAGCCTGTTTTTTAAATTTGAAATCGTTTGCTGAAATAATCTGCACTTTGTCGTTTATTCCGACACAACTGGCTTTTTTTCACACTTTTGCGGCTCAGGTCGAGGATATTTCCACAGCCAACGTCCAGTAACCATTCGCCAGTAAAACAGCACGGCCCGCACAGCCCAGTCGGCAAACATTCCCATCCAGACACCAACCACACCCCAGCCAAGCATGATTCCCAGCACATAACCGACTACAACCCGGCAACCCCACATGCTCAACATAGAAACCCACATGGCGTAACGGGCATCACGAGCACCTTTAAATCCAGCGGGTAGCACCCATGAGGCGGACCAAATAGGCATAAATAAAGCATTTAGCCAAATCAGAATCACAACGACATGTTTAACCTGTGGATCCTGGGTGTAAAACGATGCCATAAGCCCGGCAAAGGGAGCCGTTAGCCAGGCGATGGCCGTTAATCCAAGAGTGGACAGCCAGAACACATGCCGCAACTGAATCTCTGCTTGCGCTATCTGCCCTACCCCCAACCTTCGGCCTGTAATGATCGTAGAAGCAGAGCCGAGCGCACTTCCGGGTAAGTTGATAAGAGCCGCAATTGAAAACGCGATAAAATTTCCGGCAATAACACTGGTCCCCATCCCGGCAACGAACATTTGGGTTAATAACCGACCACTGGTAAATAACACTGATTCGACACTCGCTGGAATACCAATCCCCATGACTTCCCAGATAATGCTAAAATTCAGCGGTTTAAAATAGCTCTTTAACGAAATCCTTAGCGCAGGATTAAAACCAATCGCCAGCACCCACAAAATTGCAACTGCGCCAATATAACGAGAAATGGTTAAACCCAACCCAGCCCCGACAAATCCCAGTCCCGGCCAGGAGAAAAGGCCGTAAATCAATATGCCGCTAATAATAATATTAAGAATATTCAGGCTACCGTTAATCAGTAGCGGTATTTTCGTATTCCCTGCACCACGAAGTGCCCCGCTACCAATCAAAGTGATGGCAGCTGCTGGATAACTGAGTGCCGTCAGCTCCAGATAAGTCAACGCCAGTGCTTTAACTTCTGTCGTGGCATCACCCGCGACGAAATCAATAATTTGTTCGCCAAAATGATGAATAAGCGTTGCCAACAGTACGGCAAACAACGTCATGATCACCAATGACTGCCGCGTCGCCACCCTCGCTCGTCGTCGATCCCGCTTACCGAGACTAAATGCCACAACGACAGTAGTACCAAGATCGATAGCAGCAAAAAAAGCCATAATGACCATATTGAAGCTGTCCGCCAATCCCACGCCGGCCATCGCATCTTTTCCCAGCCAGCTGACCAGAAAAGTGCTCAGGACACCCATCAACAGGACACAGGCATTCTCCATGAAGATAGGAACAGCAAGCGGGGTTATCTCGCGCCAGAACAACACTTTGTAGCTCTTGCGTTTAGCGTGCCAGCGAGTGTCGTGAACAACCTGGCGTAAAGCAGAGGAGATATTCAAAGCCGACCTTAATTGCAGAAAGTGAAACCACATTTCAAATAATGAGGGAGAATCAGCAAAGCTGCAAAGATTTTCGCCAACAAATTGTCTGCAAATGCAACAAACTGTTGATAGAAACGGCAAACAGTTGGGGAATTTAAAAATCGGGTTTGACAAAAGATTTTTCGCCGTTAAGATGTGCCTCAACAGCGATTCCTCTGTAGTTCAGTCGGTAGAACGGCGGACTGTTAATCCGTATGTCACTGGTTCGAGTCCAGTCAGAGGAGCCAAATTCCTGAAAAGCCCGCTTTTATAGCGGGCTTTTTGCTATATCTGATAATCAATTTCCTCTTCACTGTTTTCCATCACCTGCCGCTTGATATCCTCAACTGACAGTCCTGCATTACAAAGTTCCAGAAAGCGCCAGACATAGTTACGCTGAAGTTGTCCTCGCTTCAGTCCCAACCAGACAGTATTAGCATCGAAAAGATGCCGCGTATCCAGACGGATTAAATTCTCTTCCTCTTGTTCGCCGCTGGATTGTTCGGCAACTAATCCGATCCCAAGCCCAAGAGCAACATAGGTTTTAATGACATCAGAATCCTGCGCACTTAATACAATATCTGCCAGCAAACCTTTGCGGGCAAATGCGTCATCAATACGTGAGCGCCCCGTAATCCCCTGTCGGTAAGTGATTAACGGCCACTTCGCTATTGATTCCAGCGTCAATGGTGAAATTTGCGTTAAGGGATGATCGAGTGGAACAAGCAAACTATGGTGCCAACGAAACCACGGGAAGGCGACGAGCTGCGGGTCATTACTCAAACGCTCGCTGGCGATACCAATATCAGCTTCGCCATTTTGCAACAACGTCGCAATTTCCTGTGGCGTACCCTGGATTAGCTCCAGCCGAACCTCCGGGAAAAGTTCGCGAAAAGCTTTAATGACCTCAGGCAAGCTATAACGTGCCTGAGTATGCGTTGTTGCAATAGTGAGAACGCCAGACGTATCGTTGGTAAACAGGTCTGCAAGCCGACGAACATTACTGGCTTCATTCAGAATACGTTCTGCAATGACCAGTAATGCTTTGCCCGGTTCAGTCATGCCCAGCAGTCGCTTACCTCGTCGAACAAATATTTCGATGCCAAGTTCATCCTCCAGTTCCCGAATATGACGGCTGACGCCGGACTGTGAGGTAAAAAGCATATTCGCAACCTCTGTCAGGTTGTAATCCTGACGTGCAGCCTCGCGGATTATCTTTAGTTGTTGGAAATTCACGGTAAACTCCGGGCAGTTCAGATTTTCCGTCATTGTTAAAGTCTAATGCCCGGCATAACAAATAATAAAAACCCGCATCTTATTCCATCCCGATATAACGCTTAGCTCACCAATTGCCACTGCCTTTTTTCCATCACTGGAGAACTCATCACTGACATTAACAACTCTTTCACTGCCTGTGCCTGTGGTGATAAGTTCGCTCTGGCGGGTAAATTTAATGACAAAGAGAGACTCATGGAAGGTGTGGTAATGCGTGACATCCACCCGTTTACTGCGCCACATAACGAACGCGCGGCCGATTCGGGTAATACTGCAACGCCCATGCCGCTGGCAATCGCTGCGGTAAGCGTGGCAATTGACTCAATTTCACCAATGACTTTTGCCGTGAGTCGCCGTAGGGAAAAAGCCTCATCAACACGAAGTCTAACAGCACTGTAATCACTGGGAAGAAAGAGGTTCATTTGCGCAATAGCATTAACATCAACGCTTTGCCCCGGACAATCTTGAGTCCCTACCAGGAAAAGATCTTCTTTCAGTAAAGCCTGACTGGATACATCAGCCACAGGGGAATGCTCATAAATCACCGCCATATCGAGTTGGTGATTTATCAGTTTTTCGTTAAGCACTGCACCACTATTTTCATGAAGATAGATAACGACCTCCGGGAATTCAGCGCGAACCGCCTGTAATAAGGGCATGGTGATGGATGACGCAGCGGTTCCTGGCGCAAAGCCAATCGAGACTTGCCCCGATAATGACTGACCAACGTTATGCACCGCCAGTTGGGCCTGCTCACACTGACGTAAAATGGCCCGTGCATGGGTATAGAGAATTTTTCCGGCGTCTGTTGGCGTAACGCCCCGTTTTGTGCGAATCAAAAGCTGTTGATTTAACTCACCTTCCAGTGTGGCAACCTGCTGGCTGAGCGCTGGTTGTGCGATATGCAATACTTCAGCAGCCTGGGTCAGGCTACCAATATCTACAATTTTTACGAAGTATTTCAGGCGTCTGAAGTTCATGTTGCCTCCGGTTTTTAAGAATCGGCCCAAGTGCCGCCATTACTTACAACCAGAAAGCAAGATGCTTGCCAGTTCTATTTTGGCGTTGATGCGCAAGCTAACCAACTGTCAAATAAAAGATTATGATAGATTCGTCATTGGCCCTTTTTATCAGCAGTCGCATTCACCTGCCCTATAAAAGGAGGGTATGCACCACGATGGTTCATTACACAATAAGATTGAAAGCTCACCACTTTGTTGAAATTGGCAGCAAACAAACAAAAAAATACATTTCACCCTTTGACATCACCATGCACTGCCATTAATATGCGCCCCGTTCACACGATTCCTCTGTAGTTCAGTCGGTAGAACGGCGGACTGTTAATCCGTATGTCACTGGTTCGAGTCCAGTCAGAGGAGCCAAATTCAAAAAAAGCCTGCTTTCGAGCAGGCTTTTTACTTTCTAATTACCAACGCTCTTAAAACATCTGTCTTGAACCAGAACTAATTTGCACAGGCATTCCCGATCGACGTTGCAACGCAGCATTTGCGCGATTTACATCAACTTCTTGCCCGTTGATAAACGCCCGCAAAGATGGGGTTACCGGCAATGGCACTTTTCGGTCAGACTCATATTCTGCACGATTGCGCGACAGCGGCTCATGAACTTCCAGCCACTTTGAACCATCCGGTTCCGTTGTGTATTTCACTGGCTGATCAATAATTTGTACACGAGTGCCTACAGGAACATTATCAAACAGATATTTGATATCGTCATTGCGCAGACGAATACAGCCCTGACTTACCCGGAGCCCAATACCAAAATTGGCATTGGTACCGTGGATGGCATACAACCTGCCAATATAAATCGCGTACAGCCCCATGGGGTTATCGGGCCCCGCAGGAACAAATGCGGGCAAACTCTCCCCTCGTTTCGCATATTCGCGCCGGGTGTTCGGCGTTGGCGTCCAGGTTGGTGCTTCTTGTTTACGTTCAACGGTAGTCACCCAGTTACGCGGGGTTTCTCGCCCAGCCTGGCCGATACCAATAGGAAAGACTTCCACTGTGTTACTGTCTGGCGGATAGTAATAAAGACGCATTTCAGCGACGTTAACCACAATCCCTTTACGAACAGTGGCGGGCAAAATCAGTTGCTGCGGAATGGTGAGTTGTGAGCCAGGCTTCGGCAAAAAAACATCAGCGCCCGGATTCGCTTCCAGCATATTACTTAACCCTTGCCCGTATTGTGCGGCAAAAGTCTCCAGCGGCTGAGTATTGTGATCAGGAACAGTTACAGTAAGCGACTGCCCCACTAAACGGCTACCCTCTGGAGGTAATGGATAAGTTACCGCCAGGCTATTTTGGCTGGCAAAAAGCAGAGCAAATGAGCAAAGAATATTTACACGACGCATCATGTCCCTTTCCTAAGTCGCGAATACTATCCGATAAGTATAGCTTTTATCAGACTTTTCGTTTTTAGCAGTTCAAATCAGAAGTCGTATTCCCTGGTAGAACAATATTACTGGCAGCAAGTTCGCCCATGTTGTTGTATATCGCACAAGCAGCTTCGATGATGGGCATCGCCAGAGCTGCACCACTCCCCTCACCTAAACGCATATCCATATTGAGATAAGGCTCCAGCCCCAAATGCGAGAGCGCTATACGCGCGCCTTTTTCTGCCGACAAGTGAGAAGGAATGAGATACGGTTTGATTGCAGGAGACATCTGGCAGGCTGCGAGCGCAGCAGCATAAGAAAGAAATCCATCCAGCAACACGGGTAAACCGCAGGAAGCAGCACCTAACATCACTCCAGCTATTCCGACCAAATCAAATCCACCCACTTTTGCCAGGACATCAATACCATCCTGAGGATTTGGTTGATTCAACGTAATCGCCCGACGCACAACATCAATTTTATTAGCCAGTTTATCTGTCGGCAGGTTTGCGCCAATCCCAACCACTTCTTCAGGATCCCGGCCAGTGATTGTGCTGACTATTGCTGCTGCCGGTGTCGTGTTTGCCATCCCCAGTTCACCTACACCAAACAGCGTGACACCGTTTTTTGCCAGCTCCTGCGTATAACATATGACGTCCAAAAGCAACTTTTCAGCCTGACGGCGACTCATTGCCGGAGCTGAAGCAATATTGCCGCTACCTCGTGCGACACGCATGTTGATAAGCCCGGGGATAGGCTCAGCAGTATCAATACCAACATCAATTACGTGGACGTTAGCGCCCGCTTGTTCTGCCAGCACACACACGCCGGTTGTTCCACGGGTCATATTTTCAGCCTGTATGGCTGTCACTTCTTTTGGAGAAATAGCGACCCCTTCCTCCCAGACGCCGTGATCGGCACACATAACCAGTACCGCTTTTTTGCCCACATGCGGTATGCCATTCAACCCCGGCATTCCTGCCAGTTGTATGGCAAGCGCCTCCAGCTTTCCCAGGCTACCAACAGGTTTGAGTAACCCGTCAATATGCCGTTGTGCACGCGACATAGCGGCAGAATCGATGGCTGGGATCGTATTCAGTAAATCGGCAAGTATTTGCATGTCACGTCTCTTTATAGCAGTGCCAGCAGGAAGACCAGTTCACCAAGCTCTATGGCTGCTCCCAGCGTATCGCCCGTTTGCCCGCCCAGCGTACGTTTGAGAAGCTGACCGAGGATGAAAATCGCCACCATCGTCACCACCATAGCAGCCACACCATGCATACCCGGCAATAATACGGCAGCAAAAATAGCGGCTAAGCCGAGTGTGACGCAGGTTTGTCGCCCATCAATTTTGCCAATGAACACATTGCCAAGCCCTTCTTCCCGCGCATAACGATGACGATACATCAATAATGCGGCAGTCCCGCGGCTGACCGCACATGCTGCCGCCAGCGATGCAAGGATCGATTCGCCACGCAGAGCCAACTCGCTTAACACCAGAATCTTTGCCAGTACCACAAAAATCAATGCCAGACCGCCGTGGGTGCCTAAACGGCTATCACGCATGATTTCCAACATGCGATCGCGGCTACGTGCAGAAAATACGCCATCACAGGTATCAGCGAGGCCGTCCAGATGGAATCCCCCGGTCATCAGCACCAGCACAAGTACGCTAAACAGTGCCGCCAGTGGTGCGCCACACCATGCCTGCAGCACCATGAAGACCAGCCCGCTAATCGCGCCAAGCAATAATCCAATCAAAGGAAAAGTAATAATACCGCGAGAATAATGCTCGAAATCCAGTCCCTGGGACCAGCGACGCGGTACAGGCAGACGCGTAATAAATGAGAGCATCGCCCAAAATAATTTACTCATTTGATTTTTACTCCAATACCAGAAACCACCAGCCATACTTCATTTGCCGCAGCGGCCAACTGCTGATTTACCCGCCCGGCAATATCACGAAAATGTCGTGCCAGACGACTCTCCGGCACAATCCCCATTCCCACTTCGTTAGTCACTAATACAACCTTTGCGGGGCAACGTTGGCAGGCAGCAATCAACGACTGAATCTCAGCATTAATCGCCTGTTCCATCGCCTGATAATCCCATTCATCAGGGTCTTTATCGCCGCCATAATCAAACAACAGATTAGTCACCATTGTGGTAACGCATTCCAGCAACACAACCTCATTCGGGTTAATGTCTGCATGAATTAATTCATCAAGATGTTGCCAGCGCTCCACTGTGCGCCAGTGCTCCGGGCGGCCTTGCCGATGATGTTCTATCCGTGCAGCCATCTCATCATCAAGGATTTGCGAGGTAGCGATATACAGAACCTGTGAAGAGTCCCCAATAAGCACCTCTGCGTGGCGACTCTTCCCGCTCCGTGCGCCCCCCGTCACCAAAATCATCATACCGACTCCTGATTCAAATGTATGATGGTATTCATTGAACAGAACAATGGATCCCCCACCGTTGCTGACCGCAAAACATTTACGCGATTAATACTGCGCGTAATATAATTAAAAATCCAGCATTCTCAATCCATTACGAAATAAGATAGCATTACGGAATAGCCAAACTTTCTCGTGTTAACGTCCGACAAAATGCGTCATTGACAGCGGTTTCTGTGGATTGACACATTTCATTCAGATAATGAATTAATGCTACTGCCGGACCAACCAGCAAACAGGCATTGTGTTCTGAAATCCAGGCTATTGATTCAACGTCAGCGACAGATCTGCGCTGTAAAAGAACTTGTAAAACAACGCAATAGAATTATCCGGAATGGTGGCGACTATGCACTAGAACACCACAATTTCGCTCTCTCGGTAAGGCACTGTCACAGCATTCAACAGAATGTGACCTGCCAGATTTATTAGCGCCACCAGATGTTTAACCGGGTAACCACGACCCAGTCGGGGATATATTCCATCTTCTCGCTGACATCATCAAGAATAAAAAGGTTTATCACACTCAGAGCAACGTTCTTCAGCAGGCGGGATAATTCTTCAACATTTAGAAGATGTGTTATTAAAGGCATACAAACTGGACGTATTGTATTTTCTTTTGGTGGTTGACCTAAGGTAGCAGTTTATCCTGATGCGCTGAGATTTCTGTAATATCTACGTCAACATTCTCCTCGAATAGAAAATGCAGCCCCGGCAAGTGATTCACATTTTTTAACAAAACGTTGTTAGCGTGCCATTTTCAGAAGCTCTCCAAGAAAGCTAATTCTTTTCTCAAATTCTGCATTCTCAGACACAGCTTTCTACTCCATGGCAATGGCCCAAATACGAAGTTGCTCAGGATCATTAGTGGTGCTGAGAAGTTAAATAACCATGCGGAGTACCACTCGTCATTAGACTGGCCCCCTGAATCTCCAGACAACCAATATCACTTAAATAAGTGATAGTCTTAATACTAGTTTTTAGACTAGTCATTGGAGAACAGATGATTGATGTCTTAGGGCCGGAGAAACGCAGACGGCGTACCACACAGGAAAAGATCGCAATTGTTCAGCAGAGCTTTGAACCGGGGATGACGGTCCCCCTCGTTGCCCGGCAACATGGTGTAGCAGCCAGCCAGTTATTTCTCTGGCGTAAGCAATACCAGGAAGGAAGTCTTACTGCTGTCGCCGCCGGAGAACAGGTTGTTCCTGCCTCTGAACTTGCTGCCGCCATGAAGCAGATTAAAGAACTCCAGCGCCTGCTCGGCAAGAAAACGATGGAAAATGAACTCCTCAAAGAAGCCGTTGAATATGGACGGGCAAAAAAGTGGATAGCGCACGCGCCCTTATTGCCCGGGGATGGGGAGTAAGCTTAGTCAGCCGTTGTCTCCGGGTGTCGCGTGCGCAGTTGCACGTCATTCTCAGACGAACCGATGACTGGATGGATGGCCGCCGCAGTCGTCACACTGATGATACGGATGTGCTTCTCCGTATACACCATGTTATCGGAGAGCTGCCCACGTATGGTTATCGTCGGGTATGGGCGCTGCTTCGCAGACAGGCAGAACTTGATGGTATGCCTGCGATCAATGCCAAACGTGTTTACCGGATCATGCGCCAGAATGCGCTGTTGCTTGAGCGAAAACCTGCTGTACCGCCATCGAAACGGGCACATACAGGCAGAGTGGCCGTGAAAGAAAGCAATCAGCGATGGTGCTCTGACGGGTTCGAGTTCTGCTGTGATAACGGAGAGAGACTGCGTGTCACGTTCGCGCTGGACTGCTGTGATCGTGAGGCACTGCACTGGGCGGTCACTACCGGCGGCTTCAACAGTGAAACAGTACAGGACGTCATGCTGGGAGCGGTGGAACGCCGCTTCGGCAACGATCTTCCGTCGTCTCCAGTGGAGTGGCTGACGGATAATGGTTCATGCTACCGGGCTAATGAAACACGCCAGTTCGCCCGGATGTTGGGACTTGAACCGAAGAACACGGCGGTGCGGAGTCCGGAGAGTAACGGAATAGCAGAGAGCTTCGTGAAAACGATAAAGCGTGACTACATCAGTATCATGCCCAAACCAGACGGGTTAACGGCAGCAAAGAACCTTGCAGAGGCGTTCGAGCATTATAACGAATGGCATCCGCATAGTGCGCTGGGTTATCGCTCGCCACGGGAATATCTGCGGCAGCGGGCTTGTAATGGGTTAAGTGATAACAGATGTCTGGAAATATAGGGGCAAATCCAGTCATCACGTATTTATATATCATGAAGCTATTGTTGTGTTTTGTACTGAATCGCCACGGGTTTAACAGACACCTCAGAGTCATTTAAGATGGCTTAAAGAGAAGTGCCCATGAGCGGTAAGCGTTATCCCGAAGAGTTTAAAACTGAAGCAGTCAAACAGGTTGTTGATCGCGGTTATTCTGTTGCCAGCGTTGCAACACGTCTCGATATCACCACCCACAGCCTTTATGCCTGGATAAAGAAGTACGGTCCGGATTCTTCCACTAATAAAGAACAGTCAGATGCTCCGGCCGAGATCCGCCGTCTCCAGAAAGAGCTGAAACGGGTTACCGACGAACGGGACATATTAAAAAAAGCCGCTGTAGATTCAATTGGTCAACGCAACAGTTATGTGAAAACATGGGGTTGCGGAGGT
>OATF01000034.1_pt1 | contig 37742 bp, 36 predicted proteins | sample 1475911 | NCBI WGS metagenome assembly OATF01 (sample SAMEA2579945, study PRJEB22360) | human gut metagenome | biome: human gut; feature: human-associated habitat; material: faeces | place: Denmark | collected 2008/2010
CCTATCTCTTATTTTAAGATACATCTACTGTCTGGTATTTCAGGGGGCCAGCTCAAGAAACTGCGACCAGTTACACAACCAGCGACTGCCCAGCAAACCACTAACCGGATGTCGGCCTGTATAAGCACGTTTCAGCGTCAGCGGTAAAATATGCGAATAGTTGAAATCAGTTCGGTAATCCAGATATTCACCCGTTCCGGTATCCACCGGATCGCTGAACCCCTGACTGATACGCTCATTTGCGGCTCTGTTTAACTGCTTTGCTCCCCATAGAGCTGTTAACACCTCCAGACTTGATACAACAGATTGTTCCAGTACCGTCATATCTGCATTAATCGGCCCATACTGTCCGGTTGTCTTATCAGCCGTGATGGTTTTACATCCTTCCTGAATAACTGCCGAGCAGGTAATTTTATGGCCCTTACGCGCCAGCGGCAGGCTGTTGACGGAAATAATTTTGCTCCCTTCCACTATCTGCGGAGGAGGACTGCCCGGATCCTTACTACATTCAACCGGATCAGTGACGCGAGCTACCGCTTTTCCTTCAAAAAAAACATTAGGTGAGCCTTCTACAATCTGCCCGGTTTCAGATGCCCAGCGGGAACCAATTACCATCGCTGCACCACCGACAAATCCACCAGCTAATCCCCCGGCCCCGGCAGCAACGGTGGCAGCAAGCACACCCAATGCGGCGCCCCCTGTAGCGACAACCAGAGCCCCCACTGCAATCCCTACGATAAGTCCACCGATTAACCCACCAATAGCACCCAGAAAGGAATTGTTATGAACAATGTGATGACCCACACACGCCGGTATATCTGTTGGGCCGGAAACAGCGTGATCTTTACCCCAGGTATCCATGAACCAGTCACCTGCTTTGGTGCCCAGCCATCCCCCCAGCATCCCGCCAGCCAGTCCGGCAATCAAAGGGCCTCCAAATCCTGCAACAGCTTTGGCTATTCCGGCTGCACAGGTATTTGCTGCGGCGGCTGCCAGTCCCACCTTTGCCGTTGCTCCCACCATGCTGACAGCCATTATTCCAGTACTGGCAATATGTCCTGTGGTAGCAATACTCTCCACTGTTTCGGCATTACTGTCCCGTTGGTCCAGCTCCGCTAACTTCTCCTGCGCGCTTTTTTCCGTCATCTGTTCGTCCTTCCCGCTGAACTGGCTGGGTTATTTATCCTGCGGCATTCCAAAACAAAAATTCAATAATGCTCCCCGCATCGCTTTACGATCCTCCTCTGCCAGCGCCTGTGTTGAGGAATAGGTCAGCGTCAGTACTTGTCGCTCGTTCAGAATTACCAGCAGCAACTGCTGTATCATCACCCCCTTGTTATCCCAGCTAAATTCCCAGTATTCCGCCGGGCGCTCCTGTACATGACAGCGTTCTTCGACGGTGAACACCATTTTCGACAGTTCGGTACGGAATTTCTTTTTCTGCACCGCCAGATAGTCATCAAACTGCGCACCATCCGGCAATATTTCACGGGTAACAACAACATTAGCCCCGGCAATCGCACTTAATACCGGTGTCAGAATATTCATACTGCTGTCCTGCCAGTTTCCTGGCAGGGTGAAATGTCCTTCATTAATTAGATATTGCATTCTCTTCCCCTGATATTAATTAAAAAAAAATACCATTGATTTAATAATTGAATAACACCAAGATACTTGCATCATGAGTTTATATAGTTTTCCCGCCAACCTATATTTGTTTTTTCACACAAATAAGAATGTACTTACACACAAACCAATAAATCCACTGGTATCTAAAATAATTATTCTTTACATTATCTTAATCACAGATTTTACTAATGGTTTCTCAAAAAAATCTTTGCGTAATTAGGATTATTTAACTCTAAGTTCACCACATTAGATTTAAAATTATAAAAATCCGCATCTCTATCATCCTCTGTAACCTTTGAATCAACCGTCGACCACACATTCGTATAAAAACTACACTCATGCTTTCCTGGCGTAATATGGTAATCTCTGGCAATTTGTACATAGTCCCCCACCTTCATTTCTCCGGGAGAGATTTTGTAATATTCCCCTTGTCCAAGGTTGTACATTACACCTGAATAACGAATCTTCTTGCCATCACATTCAACACTCAATTGATCGGAGCTCGGATATTTACCTTGAGATATGTACCTGACATCTATATATAATGGAATTTCACCATTATTTTTAACACGTACAGCAACATAAACGTCATCTTCTTTGGGTATAACATCCACAATAACCTGTAACATGGCATCCATAAATTAAGCCTTTTATTCAAAATAACGTTCAAAGTTATAAGCACTTTGTAATGAGGCCCGCTTACCCTTTTTAGCTAGATCTATACCACCACTTCTTAAACCCTCATCAAAACTTCCGAGCACATCATAAAAATGTGACATTTCATGAATCAAAGTTATGACTTGTGAATCACGACCGTCCAGGGGATCGTCAATAAATTTATTTCCAAGATAAATGGTATGGGTATAATCTCCATCATTAACTCTTCCATGAACATTAACATCCATAAATTCAAAATTTTGGTACTTAATCCCCTCATTAATTTCAATTTCTTTTTTTACAGCGTTTAAAATTTTATTCCTGGCTGCCTCATCATCAACACCGAATATATTTCCAAAACGCTCTTTATCGTTATCATTCCAACGAATCAACTCATCTCTTGCTGATTTTAATTTTTTACGCTGCGCTTCAAGAACAAGTTTCATATCATTTTCACTGATCCTTTTCTCCTCTATCATTTCATAAACAGGATTTCCATAATTATCTGTAAGAGGTTTTCCATTATATCCAATTATAGCTACTCCATTACCCGGCCCTGATGTAGAAAAATCTCTAATTGTATTAATTTTATATTTACCATTTGCGTCACTACCGCCAGGATTCAGTGCCAAGTGAGTAGGTCCATCAAGGATGATAGTGCCGTCTGAATTCATCACGAGAGTGCTGCTTCCCACAGTCAACGTAATGTTCGTTGCCGCAGTCAAATGAATGGCACCAGATTTTGATGTGATGGTAATATCCCCTTCGACAGTCTCCGTGCAGGTTCCCGTTTCTACCGTCACTTCGCGTTTACCCGTTTTCACCGTCAGAGACTGGTCACCTTCTGTCACAGTAATATCCCGGTTGCCTTTGATGGTTTCGGTGTGCTTACCCTCAACAAATTCTGTGCGATCGATTTTTACCGTAGATGTTTCGTTATGAATGATGGTTTTCGTCCGATCTGCCTTTACCGTGTGTGTTTCGTTATTTTTCACGACGGTATTCAGATCTTTCTCCGCAAGAAACCTCACTTCTTCCGCACCTGTTTTATCGTCAAAGCGCAGCATGTTTCCGTTGGTCGGCCCGCCATACAGCGAGTGGCTGAATATCCCGCTCTGCGACGCCATGCCCGGCAATCCCCACGGCGGCATGGTGTCCTGGTTGTAGGTACGGCCCACGATAATCGGTAAATCCGGGTCGCCGTTTTTGAAATCCACCAGCACTTCCTGGCCGATGCGCGGGATCTGGATCATCCCGAATCCTTTCCCCGCCCACGGGTAGCTGACGCGGATCCAGCAGGAGCTGTTTTCGTCATTCTTTCCGTAACGGTCCCAGCCAAACTGGACCTTCACCCGGCCATATTTATCCGTCCAGATTTCCTGCCCCGCAGGGCCGGTGACGATGGCGCTCTGCGGGCCTTTGGTGTGGGGTTTGCTCAGGGTTCGCTGTGGGCGGTAAACTTCGCTGGTGGGATGCAGTTCAAACGTGGTGACATAGGTAAAATGCTGCTCCTGACCGCTGTGCTGCGCATTATCCCGTAAAAACAGCGTGGTCTGTACCAGTAGGTATTCCTGGTTGACCTCTGCCGTTGGATGATTCATCAGCGTAAAGGTGTAACCCGTCATGAGGGTGCGGATATGACCTGCCCCATGTGCCCGGCTGCCGGGGCTGCGCTGCGCTTCCATACGAATGCGCGTCAGCATCTCGCCTTCGCCCGTAGTGAAGTAATCACCAGGCCATTCATAATGCTCGTATTCAGCATGACCGGTATCACGCGGACTAGCCACGGTACTTTTAAGCAGCGAACGAGGCTTCATAAAATCAAAATCGTCCATCACCCACTTTCCAGTACGTAGCCTCTCACTGGCCGTAATGGTGTGGATAAATTCCTTGTCCAGTTTCAGCCCTTCCTGGTGCCACTCCACCAGTGGCGAGTCAGGGCACGCTTTATGACCATTGATGGCATCCGCCAGCACCAGCGTATGGCTGTTCTCGCTGTGCTCAAACCACCAGTAAATTCCCCACTCCTGCATCAGGCGCTGGATGAAATCAAAATCCGTTTCACCGTACTGTACCTGCCAGGCACGAGGTGGATAATTTTCCACCAGCCGTTTTTCCACCGGAAAGGAATATTCATCCAGTACTTCATCGAGAATATCCACCACGGTTTTATTCTGGAACGCCTTGTAGTCGCTGGTATGGGTCAGCAGCTTCAGCCATGGCTCAATGCGTAATTCATACGTTACCGAACGGCCCTCATGGCCGACCACCCGCGCTGCCGTCACCAGCCCGCTGATATACCGTTTTTCGCCACCGTCCAGTTCAATACTGACGCACAGGTCTTTGCCCACCATGGGCTGAAGCGGCAGGTTGGCAGCGGGAGAAACGTAACCCAGGTTCAGGATGTCCGGCGTTTTAAGCTGTACTGTGTAGGAAAACAGATTCCCAAGTCCTTCCGAACCATTCATGCCTGCAAACAAAAGCAACTGCGGCGGCACCGCGCTACCACTTACTGTGACGTTATGCGCCCCCGGACCACCGGCTGCAAGCGACGACGCCGCATCCTGAACTGTACCAGCCATATCCGAGATCCCTACTGCAGCAGCGGCAGCCTGCGCAGCAGTTACTGCAGCTTTAACCAGACCTGACGGTTCCGGCAACGCACCAAACAGGTCCGCCGCGGCCTGTTCTGCCATCTCCTCGGCGGCACCAGATACATCGGTTACGGCTGAACTGGCGCTTACAGCACTACTTTCTCCGGCTATCGGTGGCGTGGAGATAGCTGGCCCACCGTTACTGCCAGATTTATTACTCGTAGATACAAAACTCATGATATTTATTCCTTTAATATCGGATTAGAATTTAGCGCCCGGCGGCCAGAAAAAATAAGAAATAACCCGCCACTGTCCATCTTTATAATGAAAAAAACATGTCAGATTTAAATCCCCCCGCAAATGCCAAAACATTTCTTTGATGGGAATATTTCTGAATTTAGGATTTGTTGAGCGATAGGTGTTTTCAATTTCTATATAATACTCACCGACAAATTTATAACGAGGCTTTATAAATTCATACGCTGGCTGACCATAGTTATTTAATAGAACATTCTCTTCAACTCCATTATACACACCACTCGCATTCAGATAAGCATGCCCAGGAATATCAGACATGCTATTTTTCGCCCCACCCACTATCAAAAAAATTACCACAGCGTATATTAGTTTCATTTTTTTACGCTTTTCACAAAAAAATTAGAACCCGGAACCATTCTATTTAACCGCTCAATGACATTTCCCATATAACGAGAGCGCAGTTCCATACCAATATTCATTAACGCACTGGCGTCCCCGGAGAATGGTGTAGTTGCTTTATCTGCATCATCACTATAGTATTCATCAGCAAGATATCCAATAATATGCCCAAGCTCGTGAGACAGCCCTATTTGCTCATGGCAAACTTTTGATGAGCCAAGACATTTAGCTGCTGCAACTATATCTTTAGAGTCAAGTTCAACGTATCGACTATTCCAGACAATGGAACTCTGTCGAAAACTATTTGGATCATCATTATCAATTTTAAACACCACCACATCCCAATACCCATGACGATCAGTCTGAATTATTTCTATTGAGAAAGATAAATCCTTACCATTAAACTTACTGGCAAACTCAGACTTCCCAGAAACGGATAAAAAAATCTTATTATTCCATGTTTGATTAATGACAAAAATAACTTTCCCATGAAAGATATTTTTCTCCAAATCTGTCCAGTCAGTTTTTGCATCCCATCTTTTTATCCAATTATATTTCCATCTCAGCAACAATGAGATTGCACCATTTTCACGGTCAATTCTTAAATCTCCCCAGGCATCATTGTCCCTGAAATATCGTTTATCCAGCATTAAGTCGTCATAAGCATCGTATGCCTGCTGAATAGCCTCATCATGAGAGTTACCCATGATCACCTCCTTATATTGCTATATATCCAATAAACCTGAAGATGCTTGCTTACCCACCAATGCAGACGGGACCAAGGGTAGCCTGAAGTCAACAGATAGCAATCAACTTGAAGTTCATGGGTATATTTTTTCCCCATCTACACGTTTATCGTCATATTTTTGTATAGCTATTCTCAGCATTCGTGGGCACATTATTTTTTCTCCAGTCGCAAAGCATCCACATACCGCCCTTCACTATTCTGCTGCCAGAACCAGCCCTGCCCCTGCTGCGCCTGCGTCAGCATTTTGTCCGGCCAGCCCGGCCACGGCAGGTGGCGCACACCGGGCAGTTCCACTACCGGCGCATCCGGCAGCCCGGTGAGTTCCCGGCTACGCTGCGGCACACGTCGTAGGCCGCGCAGCCATTGCGTCCAGCGCTGCCCCGGTCGCCACATCGCCCAGAGCTGGTCGGCCTGCTCTGCCAGTCGCCCGCGCCGTTCCGCCTGTGGTGCAACCTGCGCCGCCACCAGCCGCGCCAGCCAGTACAGCCAGCCCTGTGTGTCATCCAGGCTCTCTTCCAGCCATTCCCGCCCGGCACACTGGTAAATCACCAGTGGCCACGGCCTGCCCGTACTGTCACGCGAGGCGGTCAGTACCCCGGTCAGCCACTCATCGCGCCCACCAATGGGTAAAAATCCCGGCGATAAAACAAAGCTCCACGGTAGCGGATGGTGTTCCGGCACCGCCGTTTTCTCGCGCGGTGACAGATGCATCCAACCGTCAGTTACTCCGGTCTTCGCAGCATCCGTTCCTTCCGGCAGAACAATATGCCGCCCCTGTCCCAGCCACGTCTGCTGGTTCAGCCACGCCTGCCACACCTGCCCTTCGTTCGCACTCACCCGCCAGCGCACATAGTCCCGCTGGTCCGGCAGTCTGCCGAACATCGCCGGAGCCGATACCACTGCCCGGCGAATCACAGCGCTCGCTCCGGGCAGGCGAAGCGTTGCAATAGTCCGCGATCCACTGGGTCAAAATCCCGTCCGGCGGTGATTTCCAGTATCACCCGCCGACCATCAAAGCTGTACTCCACCTGCTGTGTTCCCCGTACCGCCGTTTCTTGCGCTTTTCCCGCATCCAGCAGGTGAAACAGCGCCCACGGTCCATTAGTCAGCAGCGTCGAGGTGTCCTGGCGGATGCGCGGGCTGGCGGTTATTTCCGCCATTGAGCCGTTGCGCGGACCCGGCCAGTTAACTTTCAGCGGCCTGACCGGGCCGTGAGCGTAACGCAGTACCTGGCCGTCAATGTCAATCACCAGTTCGGTGATGGCCGGGTCCATATCCACGACGCGGACCTGCATCGCCCATGAGAACTTTTTCCCTCCGTCGCCGTTAAAAAACACGCTGCGGATCTGTTTCGCCTCCTGAAACGGCGTCAGGTCCGGCCCCTGTAAGGTCATGTTGCCTTCGGTCGGTTTGTAGCGCCACGGGTTGCTGGCGGTGTCCGCCAGTGGGGCCAGTTGCTTCGTCCAGAAGGCATCCAGCACGCCGCCGCTGGCAAAGATACGGTTAAAATCGTCCGCGCTGACCTCCTGCGGGCTGTCGGTGAAGGGGTAGCGCCCGTCGATGGCGTCGCGGCACTCATCACCGATCACCGCTTCCATCTGCGCGTTCAGCACTTCACCGGTGCCGGCGTTGATTTTTCGCGTTCCCTGCTGCGTGAGATCCAGCAGAATATTTTTCAGCGGCGCGGGCAGTTTTGCCGCCTCCAGTTGCAGTTTATCCGCCGCAGAAATGCGCCCCGGCAGAGTGCTCGCAGCCAGCGCACTGTCGGCAATGGTGAGCTGAGTGTAATACTCATTGAGCATCGTCAGCAGCGAATTTAATTGCGGCACGCCGCCGCCCTGCCCGCTGTCCGTCCGCCCGGAAACCACTTCCCGCAGGGCGGCGAAGCGGTCATCCACCAGTGATTTTTCCAGCCGCTCTTCCGGGTGAATGTCCTGCAACAGCTTCGCCGTCTGCACCGCTTTTCCCGCATTGCCGGAGAGCCGGTCCTGCGCGCGCTGGGCCATCTGCTTTTGTCTGGCCTGCGCATCCAGCGGCGGCACCAGCGTGGTCTGCTCCACCACCGCTTTACTCAGGCGCATCAGCGGGGAATCCGGCGAGGCCAGAGTGCGGAGCACCTGAAGGTCATACGCTAGTCCAGGGCTACCGTCCTCCCCGGCGCTGTTGATGCTGTGAATGCTTGCCAGAAAATCCTGCCATCGGCGAGCATATTCAGCCAGGTACAGACGACGTACCTCACGGGTAACCGGGAGTTCCTGCCCCGGTAGCTGACTCATCACAATATCAGTCGTTTTTTTTTGCGCACTTTCCCGGCCCATCACCCAGGCGTCGTCCGCTGATGCGGCGGCGACAAACTCCGACAGCCGTTTGTCGAACAGTTCCCGGTAGCCTTCGCGGGTGAAGATGCCGGGCACGCCCCTGTCCAGCGGCGCGCCATCCGTGCGGACAAAAACCGTTCCCGCATCCGCGCCCACAGCGCGAACCAGCGAAAACTCCTGCGGTGCTTCGCTCTCCATGGAAGCCAGGGCTCGAGTGTAGATACGCTCAGTGCTGGTATGGCCGTCAAGGAAGGCCCGCGCCTGGCGGATCAGCCCCTCATCTTTTTCCCAGGGCGAATGCACCACGCGGCTGCCGTCAAACAGGGCGTCAATATGCTCCAGCACGGCTGCGCGACCGCCAAACTCCGCTACGCTGTCGCGGTTGTCCAGATCGTTCAGCACCCAGGCGTGGATCTCCGCCGCGTTGTATTTGTCCTCGTGGTCCTTATCGAGGTTCAGCAGCAGATAAACATGCAGGGCGTCATAGGCGGCTTTGCTGTCCTGACGCGCAATCGCATCTGAAAGCACGTATTCCATTCGTTTCACCAGCGGAGGGAGCAGTAGCTGGTCCAGCAGGCGGTCATACAGGGATGCGACACTCTCCATCACCGGCGGGACGCTGTAAAGACCATAACGCCAGGCCAGCGGCGGCGAGTCCGGGTCCAGCCCCGGCCAGGCAGAGAGCGCCCGCGCCTGATTCAGCAGGGCCGGAACAGGCTGCATAGCAGGTTTTCCGGTATAGGCTTTGACATCACCATCCAGTTGGGTCGTCCGGCTGGCGATTTCATTCAGATAACCGCTGTTACCCTGCTGGCTACCCTGCATTCCCTGCCACAACCAGAAAACCAGCGCCAATACCAGCAGATGCCCGCCGGTACGCAGCAGGCGATAACGCCAGGCCCATTGAAGATTCGGCTCCACCAGGTGCGCTTCGCGGAAGATAAACTGCGTCAGTAGATCGTGCAGGAAATAGCTGCGGTTGCCGTCCGGCAGGGTATGGGATGGGGAATCCGCCTTCCCTTTGATCGCCCGGACAAAACGCTGCCAGATGCCCGTCTGATCGGCCACCGCGTCTGCCTGCGCCTGCGCGGCACTGGTGAAAAATACGCCGCGCAGGGTGTTGTTAAGCTGGGTAGCATCAAATTTTGAATCGAGGAAAATCTGTTCAATAGCTTCCAGCAGCGGCGCGCCCAGCGCGGCAAATTCACGCGGGAAGCGGTAGAGCCGCTGACGGCTTTTAAGGTCGTACTCTTCCTGCAACCGGGTATCCAGCCCCTGATCCAGCCGCTGTGTCAGGTTTGCCAGTTCCCGGCCACAGAGCGCATGCAGCGACTGCGGATCGCTGGCGTGACGCCTGCGGCTGTAAGGCAGGGTGAAGCCCCAGACCTGGGCTCGCAGGTGACTGGTCAACCCACGGAAATACTCCGTAAAGCCCGGCAGCAGATCCATCTTGGTGACAACCAGATAGACCGGAAAACGAATGCCCAGCGTCTCCCGCAGTTCCGCCAGCCGCGCACGCAGAGCTGCACAGGCAGCCAGCCGTTCCGCCGGGGACTGCGCGGTCAGATCCGCCACGTTCAGCGTCAGGATCACGCCGTTGAGCGGTGCGCCTGGGCGGTGTTTACGCAGCAGCCCCAGAAACCCCTGCCATTCCCCGGCGTTACGCTGGGTCGCGCTGATTTCGCCGCCGTCATCGTGTCGGGCATAGCGCCCGGCGGTATCAATAAGCACTGCTTCGTTGGTAAACCACCAGTCGCAGTGCAGCGTGCCGCCGCCCGGCACGGTGAGGATATGCGCGGTCTGCTCCATCTGCTCCGCCAGCGGAAACTGTAGCCCGGTGTTAAGCAGCGCAGTGGTTTTACCATCGCCGGGGCTGCCGATAACCATAAACCACGGCAGTTCGTACAGAAAACGCTTTCCTTCCAGGACTTTTCGCCAGCCAGGAAGATCCACACGCAGTTGTTTCAGTTGCCGGATGGCGCGGCTGACAATATGGCTGACGGTACGCAGGTCGGCTTTAATTTCCCCTGCCACAGGTACGTCTTCCCCACGCGGATGCAGGAAACGGCGCAGCAGTTGTTCATCCAGACGCAGCGCCCGCCACAGCCGGTACAGGCCATACAGAGCATAAGTCAGCAGGATCAGACCGATAAGCGTCAGACGCAGCCACAGCGGCGCAAATGGATGAACATCACCGAGGGACAGCAGGGGTGAAACAAAACCGATGACCAGGCACAGAATCGTCACGCCAATGATGCTCATCGACCAGTTAACCAGCCACAGTGCGAGGAACATCAGTAACAGAACGATGGTGACTACCCGACTTCCCACGGACGCGAGCGGATGCAGGGTGTCAAACGCCACCAGCGGCCCAACAAACCAGACCAGCAACGCCAGCATCACCACGCCAACAATGGCCAGCGCGCGGCGGGAAAACAGCATACTGAGAAATTTTTGCATTATTGTTCAGAACTCCACATTGTAATCATCAACAATAAAAGGCCACAAGCTGAAAATGTTTTCCCGATTCAGCACAAAAAAATAGATGGCGATCCGAAACATCACTAAACCTGAAAAATAAAATTTCGCAGCATCATTTTATTTACATCATCACGCAACAACGTTGTCATTATTAGGTTTATGCTCAATATTTTAATTTATATACAAAATCATTCGAGTTGCATCAAGGCGGCAAGCGAGAGGATCCCGAAGCATTTATTCCGGTAAGTGACTCGGGTGAACGAGTGCAGTCAACGCAGAGGCAACCTGAAGGATAAGGTGTATACATCAAAATTCTCTGGATAGAATAATATAGCCATTGAATCTTACGGAACACTCATTTTCATTAATAAGGCCGGATGCAATAACAACATCTTTCCCCCTGTCATTGTTAATATAGGTATATTTTGCCACAATAGACTTAGCATGATTTTCATAGTAGCTATCAAAATACGATTTTTCATCTAACATTGCCTTCTTATTTCTGGCTTTGTCCTTCTCATAATCAATCTTAGCCAGAGACTCTGCATAAAACTTAGACACAGGAGAAACATCAAGAACTTCTACCCTTGTTTTATCTCTTAAAATAGTAGAAGAATTTATATTCAAATCACTTTTCATTGCATCAAATAACGACAACTCTATTGAGGCTCCAACCGTAGCGCAACCATCATTTTGTGCATATGAAATTGCAGGTATGCCAGCTAACAGGCAGATTATTACCTTGAACATATTAGTCCTCAACCACTAATATTTTATCAGTACTGGCAGCAATAACCTTGCGATAAGGTAAATCCAGAATTATACAGCCATCAGAGGCTTCTCCTGGATGGGCTGAACTCTCTCCGTGTATCATGAAACCGTCACGCCCGCACATTTGATTTTCGGAGTAAGGCGTGAGCCTCATCGTCCATGCTCTTGTTCTTGCATGAAAAAATGCAGGTCCAATTGTATATGTACCTCTTGGCAATGGTCCCTTATCTCTTACACACTCATTAACAGAGTCATCTTTAAAACCCGGTCTGCCAGAATATCTGGCATTGAACTGATAGCTACCATTTAAATAAAATGAACGTGCATTAATTTTGTATACCCAAGGCATTACACAATCTCCTTTTTGTTAAAAAATAATAGTCAGATCAGAACACCATATTTTATTGTTAGTTTTCTGACCTAACCATAGTCATATTAATTCACTCCACCACCAGAATTTCCACCCGACGGTTCTGCGCCCGTCCGGTTTTAGTGCGGTTATCGGCCACCGGTACGGTATCTCCTTTCCCGACAACCCGGATCCGGCTGGCCGGAATACCACCGGACGTCAGCAGTGAAGCCACTTCCGCCGCCCGTTTTTCCGACAATACCTGGTTGGACGGGAATTCAGCGGAGTGGATCGGCTGGCTGTCCGTGTGGCCGGCCACCGTCACCGCGCCCCCCACACGCGCAATCTCACGCGCGGCCTTGTCAATCACCGGGCGCAGCGCATCATTCACGGTTTTCTGCCCCGGTATAAACATCGTATCGCCACGAAAGATTACACGGCTGTGATGGTCATCTTCCTCCACCGTCAGCAGGCCACGGGCGATTTCGTTCGCCAGCAGGATTTTCAGCCGCAGTTTATGCACTGGAACGGGTGGCGGCGGTAGATTTTTACCAATGGCGTCGATACGCTGTTGTACGGTTTCGGTGGCGAGGTTCATCCGGTGGCTGTAAAGGCCAAACAGCGCCAGCATCACCAGCAGGGCGATTCCGGCGCTCAGCCAGACCGGCACCCGGCGCATCCGCCGCATTCGCCCACTGACGGCACCGGCAAAACCCGGCGAGAGCGTCGGCGTGATCGGATCGCGACGCTGGACCAGTTGAGTCAGCAGTTGCTGGCGGATATCGTCCAGTTGTTTACGCCCGTCAGGCCGTACACTGTAGCGGCCTTCAAAACCCAGTCCCAGAATGTGGTAAATGATTTCCAGTACATCGCTGTGCTCCTGGAAGCTGGCGGCCAGACGCCCGATTATCTGAAACAGTTTGATGCCGCCTTCACTTTCGCCATGAAAAGTCACCAGCAGGCTCTTCCCGGCCCAGACACCGCGTCGCCCCCAGACGGTGTTGTTGGCAGCTTCATCCAGCGCCGTGCACACGCAGTAACGTACCGCCAGCACATGTTCGCGGCGCAGGTTTGCCTGGTCGCACAGCGTCTGATACCGGCGGACTTCACGCTCCAGTAGGGCGCGATAATGTTCGACAAAACCAGGGGAAAGTTCACGGGGCATTTGCGCCAGCGCGCATAACAGAGGGCTGGCCGCCGCCAAAAGAGGATTCACAGCAGCAGTGATCTCAGCCAAGCGGAGCTTCAAATCTGGCCCGTCTTCAACCACCACTTTTATATCTTCCCTGCGAAGGCTGTCCTGGACGAGCGTATCGTAACCGTCATTATCAGGCGACCTTGTTCCCCTCATTGAAGGCTGTAATTGCAGGGTATTCACCGCAGGTTGCGTCAGAATATCGTCGGTCATTTATCGCGAACTCCCCACAACTCCAGCTCCAGTCCAGGAAACTCTCCGGCGGTATGCATTGCCATGCCACCATAGCGGGCGATATGTTCCCACAACACTCCGTCGCGGCGGATGTCGTAATAGATGTAACCGGACTGGAACGGGATCTGACGCGGTGGCACTGGCAGCACCTGTAGAACAAGACCAGGAAGGTGCGATCGAATCAGTTCCGGCAGGCGTTCTGACGGCCCTATTTTGGTCTGAGCCGAAAAATGTTGTAGTAAGGTGCCGGCGGACATCTGTGCCTTCACCGCCAATACTAACGAGCTGAAATCTGACAGTTCGGTAGGTTCAACCACCGCATTGAGAATACCGTAAGTTCCCTCTTCCAGAGGAATTCGCTGCGCCCCACGTATTAGCACAGCATTCAGCAGATACTGAACCTCGTCCACCACCGATTTCAGCCCGGCATAGGGCGTCAGGTGCTTATATTCTTTATATTCTTCCGGACGGCGTGTTTGCGGACGCACGTAGGTAGAGAGTTCTCCGGCCAGTGCGCAGAGGTTACGATAGAGTACTTCAGGCGACAGCGGCGTTTTCGACATATGGATCAATAAGGGGCCGAAACGATTAAGAACTTGCAGAAGCAGGTAATCCGACACTTCCGCCGCTTCATGACCGTGTTTGTCGCTCCCCGTCAATCGTTCCGCCAGTGAATCTGCACGCATTTTTATCAGATCGTTAATCCAGGATAGCCAAGTACATATCAGCGTACTGGCCTGGTAGTTCGCCACTGGAGGGATCAATTCTTTGTCTATATCGACCCGACCATCGGGATGCAGCGCTGTGATGCGCGTCAGCGGCAGGCCGATCCACGCGTCTGTCACCGCCTTTTCAGGTAATAGTCGCAAGCGCAGGTGGCTAAGTTGCAGCAGTTGCGCGCCGCGCCCCAGCGAATTGGCATCACGGATTTCATTTTCATGCACCGAAAAGCGTGCCAGTGATTCAGGGTTATTGTCGAAACTGGTTTCTTCACTGTTCGGCGTACGTATTGGCACAGCCAGATAAATCAACTGGTTAAGATGTTCTGGAAGGATGGTCAGAGGCGGCGGGAGTGGTGTGTGACCCGGCGCATTAAAAGGTGTACCGTCAGCAAATACCCCGGAAGCCTTCGTAAGTACCAGTTTTCCGATGTTCAGCGCCTCACTACCAATACCATACTCATTGAAGCCCCAGTAAAAAGGTGAAAGAGGCAAACTGCGATAATGAATGACATGTTCCAGATAGCGTTCCTGCTGCTGAAACATCTGTGGCAACAAAAATTGTCCTTCACTCCAGACCACCCGGTTATTCCAACTCATAATTTACTCATCCCGTTCTTTAATCACTATGGCGCTTTGCTCTATGCCAGCATCCAGTTCGACTTTTTTCTTTGGCATAAAGCGGCTGTACCAACTTTTTTCCGGTGGATCAGGAATTTTATATGTAGCCCGCCAGACCGATTTTCCCAGATTGCGGTATCCGGCGAGGATCCCCAGCGTGGTAGTTTCCTTATTGAGGGCGCGGCGTAATTTTTTCTCCTCGCCCGGACGCAGGATAAAGCTGTCGCGGTGGAGTAAATCATCGGCAAGAACAGCCTTGTCATTGTCCTGAAGGGACCACCAGTCCGCCGCCGTGAAAGCTGCATCATTTTTCAGTTCATAAACGCGTATCTCTATGGGCGCGGCTTTTTTCTGATTGTCAGGATTCACCTTATCGGAAGCCTTAATCACCAGATCGAGTCTTTGTGACATCAGGTCCGGCACGTCGTCGCTGTCAATGCTGCACCCGGAAAGCAGGAAGACAAAAGACAAAGCTACCGCACATAACCACCCACCGGGGTTACGCCATTTATTCACTGTAATTTCCTTTAAAATCAAATAATAAAAACCGGCCAGGCTATATACCTGGCCGGGAAAATGTTGCTTAAATTTCTTTGTTAGCTTTGAAATCGTAACCTGCCGTGATAGTGCCGCCGCTGCCGCCCTGCTGGTTCTGCACCACGTATTCCTGCTTCACGGTGCTGAAAGAGAGTTCGACTGACTCACGAGAAGCTATTTCTCCCCCCTGACTCCCGCTGGGCGAAACCATTGCTACGATCAAATCAGTAAAACTGTATTTGAGGTATTCCAGTGGGTTGCCGCCTGCTTTGCGCATGGTCAGCACGGCTTTCGGAATGTGTTTGCCGGAGGCGCAGTATTTGAACAGGTTCGGGCTGGCGCGATCGATATAGTGTTCAAATGAAAGATTAGTTACGGATACCTTGCCGGATCCCAGACCGCTACCCGCGTGCATGGTGGACTCCTGGTGGATATTCCAGCGCCAGCTCAACACCTCAATTTCATTTTTATGTTTGTCATCCATTGACTCGCCGTCAATGCCGTCAATTTTCAGAAAAATATCATAAGACATATTTCATACCTTTTATTTAAATTAATTTTGGTTTATCCGCTTACAAATAAACCATTACTTTACAACACTCTTCCACATATGGAATCGGCAGAACAAAGGATTGAATATATTTCATTTCTTAACACTCCTGGAAATCAACTCATCCAATTCATTTCCATGAATGAAATCTATACATTTCATAGTACTGAAGTCTGATGCTATAGAACCATCATATTTTAATGATGCATATTTTCTCGCTATCGCATCTATTTCACGATAAATTTCTACAGGTTGCTGACCATATTCAAGATAAGCACTAGCTGTAGCTCTGGCATCATCCTGAACGGCATCATTTTTATACACCAATGACAAACAATGACTCAAAGCCCAATTGCGTAAGAGCTCTGACTGAGAATATTTTTCAGTCAATGCTTCCTGAGCATAAGATAATTGACATATCTGTAGCCCACAGAGGCCCCAAAATATTAATTTCAGCCATTTCATGGTAGTACCCACAGGATTCCGACTTCAGGAACAAATGTTCCATTATCTGGATCATTTAGTAGATGGCATTGATCTGAACAAACGCTACCATTCCATAATGTTACATGTCCCCGAGCATTGCTCCAGCCATGGCCTTTTACAACAATGATGCCTTTTTTACCTGTAAAGTCACCAGGAGTTGGATTATTAATGACAAGATCTGGCTTCCCCATAATCTGGGTCAGATGTTCAATCATATCATTCACACGATAAATATAAAATTTCTTATCAGAACCACTAACCGTTGCATAGGGAGAACTACGGGATATCGAAAATCCCGTAGCATTCAAAACATAACTCATACGAATTGGACAAGCATTTTCAAAATAGCCACCTGAAATATTTTGCCCAACATTTCCGCCAATTATACGACCGACATCAGCAACGGGAAAATTCACTTTTCCAAATGCCGACCATGCCTCATTAAATGAAGGTCTACCCATTTTCTTTACCCTCTAAAAAATCTGCATCACAAGCTTTATGAAATATAATAAATCAGGTATTACCCTGTTTTACCGACGGCAGTTTTGTGACCAGACGCAGTGATCCTGTTAACCCTTCAAGCTGAAAATGCGGGCGCAGGAAGAATTTGGCATCGTAATAACCCGGATTACCTTCCACCTCTTCCACCACCACTTCAGCAGCTGCCAGTGGGCGACGAGCTTTGGTTTCCTGTGAGGAGTTCACCGGATCGGCATCGACGTAGTTCATGATCCACTCATTGAGCCAGCGCTGCATATCTTCACGCTCTTTGAACGAGCCGATCTTGTCGCGCACGATACATTTGAGGAAGTGCGCAAACCGTGAACAGGCGAAAAGATATGGCAAACGAGCTGAGAGATTGGCGTTGGCCGTAGCGTCCGGATCGTAATACTCCTGCGGTTTTTGTAGAGACTGAGCGCCAATAAAGGCGGCGTAATCAGAGTTTTTGCGGTGGATAAGTGGGATAAAACCATTTTTCGCCAGTTCAGCTTCACGACGGTCAGAGATGGCAATTTCTGTCGGGCATTTCATATCCACGCCGCCGTCATCGGTCGGGAAGGTATGACAGGGCAGATTTTCCACCGCACCACCAGATTCAACACCGCGGATCAACGTACACCAACCGTAATGTTTGAAAGAGCGGTTGATATTTACACCCATTGCATAGGCGGCATTGCTCCAGACATATTTGCTGTGATCTGCGCCATCCGCATCTTCTTCAAAATCAAACTCATCGACAGGGTTTGTTTTCGCACCATAAGGCAAACGGGAGAGAAAACGTGGCATCGTCAGGCCAATGTAGCGAGAATCCTCACTTTTTCGCAGCGAGTTCCACGGTGCGTATTCGAGGTTTTGGGTCACAATTTTGGTCAGATCACGCGGGTTAGCCAGTTCCTGCCAGGAGTCCATCTGCAACACTGACGGAGAGGCCCCAGCAATAAACGGCGCATGGGCTGAGGCTGCCACTTTGGCAATGGAGCCGAGCAGATCTACATCCGGTGGCGTGTGATCAAAATAATAATCCGCAATGATACAACCGTAAGGTTCTCCGCCTAACTGTCCATATTCAGCTTCATAAAGCTTTTTGAACATGGGACTTTGATCCCAGGCGATCCCTTTGTAACGCTTCATATTTTTCCGCAATTCATCCTTTGAAAGATTCATAAAACGGATTTTTAATTTTTCATCGGTTTCAGTGTTGTAAACCAAATGTTCCATCCCACGCCAGGAGGACTCCAGTTTCTGAAATTCCGGATGACTCAGGATTAGTTTGATCTGCTCAGTTAATTTGAAATCGATCTGCTCAATAATCGCAGCAATACTTTTATAAGCGTCGTCACTGACGGTGACGGTATTTGTCAAAGCCTGTTGGGCCAGCGTCTGAACTGCTGCCTCAACAGCCTTTGCTGCCTGAGGTGTCTTGGGACGGAAGGCTTTATCCAGGAGCGAATCAAATTCAGTGTCCTGATAGGCAGTGGTTTGCGCAGCAGAGAGTTCGCCAGTCGCCAGAAGAGTATCGTTTACCATGAAAGTTCCTTAATAAAATCGCAGTTAGTCTGCTGTTCCCGTTTCACCTGATAAGACACTTTCCTGTTGAGCGACAGGTTTTGGCGCACTAGCCAGAGCTTTCAGTAACGTAGGGTCTTGTAATAGTTTGTTGATAAGATTTTCTGCTCCCGCTTTACCATCCATGTAGGTTTGTAGGTTGGCAAGCTGAGTACGCGCTTCCAGCAGCTGGTTCAGGGCATCCACCTTACGGGCAATCTGCGCAGGCGAAAAATCGTCCATATTCTCTAACGTGATATCGACCATTAACTGCCCTTCGCCCGTCAGCGTATTGGGGACAGCAAACGCCACGCGCGGCGCAATGGCTTTCATCCTCTCGTTGAAGTTATCGATATCAATATCAAGGAATTTACGATCGGTGACCGGCGGCAGCTCTTCACGCGGTTTACCCGCCAGGTCGGCCAGCACCGCCATGACAAACGGCAGTTCGATTTTTTTCTCGGAGCCGTAAATCTCAACGTCATACTCAATCTGCACGCGGGGCGCGCGGTTGCGGGCAATAAACTTCTGCGCGCTGTTGTTGATAGCCATAATCCTTCATTTCCTTATCAGTGAGCCGACGACCACCAGGGGAGCGGTTCGACGGTACAGTTTAAAAATCATACGCAGAGAGTATTTTTATAATCTCTTTGTTTTCTTTGTACTTTTCCCGCAGCACAGGGAGTGATTTCTTCGCCGGAGGACACCAGGTATCAACCCCCTTTTCGATGTCTCTTTTATCCTTCTCTGGTAAAGAACTGTCCCATTCACCAGCAAGATGCTGGCACATTTCCGCATTACTCAGAAAATGCTGTACATCCTGTGGTAAAGACGGTTCCCCCTGAACACTGAAAGCGAACATCATTAACAGGAATGTCCACAACACCGGATAACGAAATGTCATACTTAATGTCCATCAATTGACCAGTGGGGTATATCTGTATTTCCGCCTACAAATTTTCTGACGCCGTAACCCAGACCTACCGCCTGAAGCTGGGCATTCATTCCGGTTCGATGTAGTGTATTAATTGCAACATTCTGACCATTGCTCCCCGCAATTGTTAATGTTCCGCTCCAACTGATATTCATATCTATCGCAGTACCGCGTGTATGGTTGGAGCTCAGTGCAGGCGCGACATTCAGATTATTCATACCATAGGCCGTAACCATAGCCTGCGCCGCTTCAAGCGAGGCTTGCTCAGTCGGGTGAACCCACTCAATATCCACCCCCTCCATCGCCGGGACGTTTTTTGCCTGAACGATTTCATGAGCAATCAACCATGACCAGTGCATGAGATATGCTCTGGCGGGAGGGCGATATGTTGCAGAGATACTGACCCTTGCACGCGCATTACCAAGCGCGCGCAAAAAATTATCTACCGATGCACGAAAAGTCCCCTGCAAATCATTAGTGGAAGAACTTCCAGGAAAGCGACTGACCCACAGTGCGCCACTTAATTCTTTTGCCATAAGGATGCTCCATTAATCCGTTTCAAAAATAATCTGTTCATCCTCATCAACACGAATGCGGATTTGCGTGATGGCCGTTTTCTCTGTCATCGCCTGCAACCAATAACGGGACAGTTGTGGGAGGATATGTTGTTCGATATAGCCGATGAGCAAACGAGCGCCGGTTTCGTGCATCGGGCAGCGCGACACAATATGCGTAATCAGTTCATCGCCATACACCAGTGAAACGCCATGCTGCTCCGCCATCCGATCCATCAATCTGCCAAGATGCAGGCGGGCAATAACACCACGCGCGGTCTCATCCAGCGGTAAATAAGGAATAACCGTCACACGCCCCAGGAAAGCCGCCGGGAAGTGTTTACGTAACTCCGGCATTAACGCCTCTTTTAGTCCTGCCGAATCAGGCATCAGCGCCGGATCCTCACAGAGCTGGCTGATAAGTTCCGCCCCCGCGTTAGTCGTCAACAACAGCGTGGTATTTTTGAAATCGATGTGGACACCTTCGCCATCTTCCATCGCCCCCTTATCAAACACCTGGAAGAACAGCTCGTGGACGTCGTGATGGGCTTTTTCAATTTCATCCAGCAATACCACGCTCCAGGGATGGCGGCGTACCGCTTCCGTCAACACACCGCCTTCGCCATAGCCGACGTAGCCGGGCGGCGCGCCTTTCAGAGTGGAGACTGTGTGAGACTCCTGATACTCGCTCATGTTGATGGTGATCAGATTCTGTTCACCGCCATAGATTGCTTCTGCCAGTGCCAGCGCGGTCTCAGTCTTGCCAACACCGGACGGCCCGGCCAGCAAAAAGACGCCCACAGGCTTACGCGGGTCACCTAAACCCGCCCGCGCGGTCTGGATACGCTCGCCAATCTGCGCCAGTGCGTCCCTCTGCCCGGTAACACGCTGCGCCAGACGGGCGGGCAGTTCCAGGATCTGACTGGCTTCATCTTTCACCATGCGTCCGGCGGGAATACCGGTCCAGTCGGAGACAATTGCGGCCACCACTGCCGCGCTGACTTCCGGGAACACGACGGGGTTTTCGCCCTGCCAGTCTCTTAATGCCGTTTCTGCCTGTTGCAGCGTGATTTCGTCACACTCGCCGGGCTCTGCGGCACGCTGTTCCTGTAATCGGTGAACCAGTTCCAGTTCCTGCTGCCACCGCACTTCGGTGTCAGAAAGATCGGCATTCAGCAATATAATCCGCGCCGCCAGTACATCGCCCCGCTCCGAGCGGATACCCATTTTTTCCTGCTTTAATAACAACTCCTGCTCCAGTTCGGCAGCGTTGAGCTGCTGGCGCAGATACTGGACTCTCACAGGCGGGGTATGCAGCGACAGCGCTACACGGGCCGCCGCCGTATCCAGCAGGCTGATGGCCTTATCCGGTAGTTGCCGGGCCGGAATGTAACGGTGAGAAAGCTGTACGGCGGCGCGCACGGCCTCATCAAGGATCAGCACGTCATGGTGTTTTTCAAGCGTGGTGACTAACCCGCGTACCATCTCAACAGCCGCAACCTCTTCCGGCTCAGCAACCTGCAATACCTGAAAACGCCGAGTCAGCGCCGGATCCTTTTCGATATGGCGTTTGTACTCGCTCCAAGTGGTTGCGCCGATGGTGCGCAGGGTGCCACGCGCCAGCGCCGGTTTCAGCAGGTTGGCAGCATCCCCCGTACCGGATGTACCACCAGCGCCCACCAGCGTGTGAACTTCATCAACAAAAAGGATTACCGGCTGCGGCGAGCGCGCGGCCTCTTCTAGCAACGCTTTCAGGCGGGATTCAAATTCACCCTTCATGGACGCCCCAGCCAGCAGCGCTCCAACATCCAGTGACAGCAACCGCACGTTACGCAGTGAAGGCGGTACTTCCCCCCCGGCAATCGCCAGCGCGAATCCTTCCACCACTGCCGTTTTCCCGACTCCCGCTTCGCCGGTCAGTAGCGGGTTGTTCTGGCGACGGCGCAGCAGAATATCCGTCATAGTACGGATCTCGTGTTCGCGACCGGTGACCGGATCGATATTGCCTTCACGGGCCAGCGCAGTCATGTCCTGGCAGTATTTCGCCAGCGCGGATTTGCTTCCGGTTGATTCGCCGGCAAAGACCTGGCTAGCTTCCCCCGGTACTGCAGAATTTAAATCCGAGCCGTCATAAGGCATTTCTGTTAATTCAGGAGATGAAGTGATTAAAGACGGAAGAATATCTAATAGTTCATCTACCGGTAGCTCTGCCAATGGCGCACAAATATTTTTTAACACCCGACACAATTCTGGCGTGGTTAACCAGGCAAGTAATAACCATCCACTACGAATTTTTTGATCGCCAAAGCGGATACTTGCCAACATCCAGGCTTTTTCAACAGAAAGATCGATATGATGGGAAAAATCGTTAATTACACTCGCTCCGGCAGGCAATATATTCAATTGCTGAATTAACGCCTTCTCAACATCAGCAGATGTTATTTGATAATGTCGAAGCACATTGTGAATGTCATTCTCTGGTTGTTGTATTAACTGATACAACCAATGCGTCAGTTCGACATAAGGATTAGCGCGTAATTTACAGAACGTCGTCGCAGATTCCAAAGATCTAAACAAAGATTTGGTTAGCTTTCCATACAGTGCACTGCGCGAAACAGGAGTGTCCATCTGTTACACCTAATGATGTAAGAACATATAAATGATACATAAACATAACTGTACCGATTAAAACTTCTAATTAATAGAATTATCAAAAAGGCCGAATGAAACAATGATGCATATCACAGAACACAATGTAATATAGCAGGTAGTATCTTTTTCATGGTGATATTCAATAGAGCAAGCCAATTTCATACATACCATGAATATATTAAATTGAAAATCGCCACTATATATTTCCGCGAAAACTTATATTGATAAAGTAAATTGATCAGCATTGCTTATCTAAAAATTTAGAAAACTTATTCTTTTGAAAGAAACATTCTACACAGTGATACACAATGAAACCAAATATTACGTGGGGACTCCAAAAAATACAGGCGCACGGGATCGCCGATAACACAATTTACGCGACTGAAGGAACCCAAATTATCTTCACCGTTACCTCACCCTGGATTCCTGTTTTTGAGGTGAATGATGATGTAAAGATTGCCCTCAGTCTGACCCGCCACGAAGAAGCATGGTGGATTATCAATCAGTCTACCGAATATTGCTGTACGGTAAACGACCAGATTGTGGAACCTCATCACCGTATGCGTCTGAATGAAGGCGATCTGATAGAATGGGGGTTATCTTCATGGTGCCTTGTGCACGGCAATCCATCATCTCCGGACCTGAGCGCAGTAAAAACGACATCGCAGACTGCCACCATGTCGGAAACAATAACCGAATATCTGGATCTGGATTGGTTCAGGCAGCAGCATCTGACATCACAAAATCCATTCGATATCATTCCTGTTCATGGAGCCTCCTCCACTGGAGAAGATGCTAAAAAAGAAAATGCCCTGACTCGACTTTATCAGGAATACCGCGAGGCGTTGTTATCTCCTGAACAAGATCTTCATCGCCATGCTGATCCTTTTCCCTTTAACGAAGAGCCCTCCTCACAGGATCTGGATTCATTGCGTGATCTGGTCACTGAAGCCGAGACATTGCAGGATATGGTCACTGGCGGGTTAAGCATTGACGCTATTCTCGATGTCCTGGACGCCACCGGCGAAGGGGAAACCGCCTGGCCTGCCGAAAAGACGCCCCCAGATATCCTGCACCTGCTATCCCCGGAATGCGCACCGGAAACAGCGCATAACACCGTTCTGCCCGACCTGACACGCAAAGAGCATCGCATCATTGGCATTGACAGCCATTATCGGATAAACCCGGCACAACACGGAGAGATATCTCATGACAAACAATAACGAGCTACCGGCTACCCTGTCGGCGCTGCTGCGGGATTATTCCGTGGCGGAGGGCATTCAAATGGCAGAACAGCAGGTCAGGATGCACCCGGCGCAGGCCTCCCGCCGCCACAGCCTATTTCAGTTATTGTGCGTGGCAGGCTACTGGTCGCGGGCACTGCAACAGATCCAGCTATGCGCCTGGATGGACGCAAATTATACCCGCGAAGCGCAGGTATTTGGCGAGCTGATACGCTGTGAGATATACCGCCACGCCTGCTTTCAGGGAGAACAGCGGCCCGATTTTATTCTCCCGCCGCCCGCCTGGATGGAGGATCTGCTGACCGCCCTCGCCTGTAACGCTCGTGGTGAAGCGCAGGAAGCTGACGCCCACCGCAGCCGCGCACTTGAGGCCATAACAGATACTGCAGGGCAGTGGAATGGTGGCGCATTTGACTGGATTAGCGACAGCGACTCCCGTACCGGTCCGGTACTCGAACTCATCGCGGGCGGAGTATATATCTGGTTGCCGTTTTCACAAATCTGTTCGCTAAAATCGCCGCGGCCTGCGCATCTGACCGATTTGATCTGGAAACCCGTCAACGTCACACTGAATAATGGCGACACACACAGTGCCTGGCTGTTTTCCCGCTACAGCGGCTCTGAAAAGGCTGCCGACTCCCTGCGTCTGTGCCGGGAAACGGTCTGGCAGGACGGGCCGGGAGAGACTCTGGTACAGGCGCTGGGTCAGAGGGTGTGGCTCACCGGTCACGGCGATATCAGCCTGCTGGATTTGTCCACCTGTACCTTTAACACCGCTGAAGGAAGCGACGCGTGAGCGCTTCCCGCCAGCGTCCGGGCAATCACCTGCTGCCCACGCTGTTTGACCGCCTGTGTGATGATGCCCCAAACCAGAAACGCGACCACGATATCAGCGTCAGCCCGGTTCAGCTTAAGGAGATCATTCGCCGGGATTTGTCATTTCTGCTCAACACCGTCAGCCATGAAGATGATATTGATGCTGCACGTTATCCGGACGCGGCAGCGTCCGTACTGAACTACGGCCTGCCGCCACTGGCGGGCAGCTTTCTGTATGAACACAAGTGGGACGATATTCGCAGGGCCATTTTGCGTACCATCATCCGGTTTGAACCCCGGCTGAAAGCGTCCACCCTGCAAATCATCCCACTTCAGGATGAGCGCCACCAGAGCGGCCATAACACATTACAGTTTGAAATTCGCGGCGAGATCCTCACGCAGCCCTACCCGATGGCATTCCGGGTACGCAGCGCGCTGGATATGGAACAGAGCCGCATTACGTTTTTTTAATTCAGAGAGAAACCGATGGATCCACGGCTACTGGAATACTACAACCGCGAACTGAGCTATCTGCGGGAAACGGGAGCCGAATTTGCCGCCCGTCATCCTAAAGTCGCCGCCCGACTGGGTATGCAGGGAACGGATATTGCCGATCCGTATGTGGAGCGAATGGTCGAGGCCTTCAGCTTCCTGACCGCCCGCACGCAGCTAAAAATTGACGCTGAATTCCCCCGTTTCACCCAGCGTCTGCTGGAAGTGGTCAGCCCCAATTACGTCACACCCACGCCCTCAATGAGCGTGGCGCAGCTTCATCCCGATCCGGAAGAAGGCGATCTGGCGAAGGGATTCACCGTCCCGCGCAACACGGCCTTTTTTTCCGCCATTCCGGAAGGCGAAAGTACCGCCTGCCAGTTTCGTAGCAGCCAGAATGTGACGCTGTGGCCGCTTGCCATCGAAGAGGTGCGGCTGACCGCCGCGCCGCCGGATATGCCTGCCCTGCACCGCTACCTGCCAGCCAACATTCACGTCGCTGGTGCGCTGCGTATTACCCTGCGCACCTTTGGTGAACTGACGTTCAGTCAGCTTGCAGGGCTGAACAAGCTGCCATTTTATCTCTGCGGCGAGGAGCGCACGGCCTCACACCTGTTCGAACTACTGCATACCAGCGCCATCGCGAGCCTGGCTGGCATTCCGGGGCATTTTGACGGCGCACTGGATGTGAATCTGAAACAGCCCGTTATGTACGAAGGCCTGGATCCGGATCAGGGACTGTTGCCGCTGGCGTGGAATGTGTTTCACGGCCATAACCTGCTACATGAATATTTTACCTGTCCGGAACGCTTCTTTTTTTTCACCCCGACAGGCCTGTCTGCCGGGTTACAGAAAATTAACGGCGGCGTGGCGGAGATTGTTATCCTGCTGAACCGCCTGCCGCCGGACTGGCTGATCCACCAGACAAACGCGGCACAGTTCAGCCTGTTCTGTACCCCAGTTATCAACCTGTTTCCCCGCGTCGCCGCCCGGATCGATGTCACGCACAGCACGACGGAACAGCATCTGGTGGTGGACAGAACCCATCCGCTGGATTATGAGGTGTTCTCGGTCCAGGAAGTGGAAGGGCTGGAAACTGACACCACACGGAAGATGGCCTTTCGCCCGCTCTACCACACCCGCAATAATGATGAAGGCAATCACGGACGTTATTTTTCCCTGCGCCGGGAGCCGCGCCGGTTGTCGGAAAATGCCCGCCGCTATGGCACCCGCACCTCCTATACAGGATCAGAAGTGTTCCTGTCGCTGGTTGACCAGTATGAAGCGCCGTACCCGGAAAATCTGCGCCATATCACCATCACGGCTATGGTCACCAACCGCGATCTGCCCTGTCTTATTGCCCGCAATGGACGGGACGATCTGACCGTGGATGCGGCCATCCCGGTGGCGGGCGTGGGGCTTATCCGTCCGCCGCGTCCGCCGCAGCCTCCGCTGGCTGAACGTGAAATGGCCTGGCGGTTGATCCGCCAGTTATCCTTTAACTATCTGCCGCTGGCCGATCTGGATCACCGTACCGGTGGTCAGGCGCTGCGCGATCTGCTTAACCTGTTTATTCCGGCGCATGACAGTCCGCAGTCGCGCCAGGTGCGCAGCCTGATTGGCTGCAACACCACCCCGGTCACCCGCCGTCTGCCCGGTTCCGGGCTGCTGGTCTATGGGCGCGGCGTCAGTTGTGAACTGACCGTGGATGAGGAGGGGTTCTCCGGTATCAGTCCGTATCTGTTCGGTCTGGTGTTGGAGCACTATATCGCCCGTCATGTTTCCATTAATACCTTCTCGCAGATGACGCTGCACAGCATGCAGCGCGGCAAAATTATGACCTGGCCTGCCAGGGCGGGACAGCGGGGAAGCGTATGAGCGACGATTTCACTCAGGCGCAGGAAACCCCCTGGCGTTACGGTTTTCTGAACCTGATGCGCCGCGTGGATGTGCAGTTGTGTACTGTTCCGGCAGGCAACGCCTGGCAACCACGGATGGAAAAATTTCGCCTCGGACAAACTCCCGCGCTGACCTTTGCGCCACGGGAAATCGCCAGTGTGAGCTGGCAGGAAGAGCGGCTGCACATCAGTTTGTACAGTCTCGGGCTGTGGGGGCCGAACGGTCCACTGCCGCTGCACTACACCGAACTGGCGCGCAACCGGACTGAAAGCCGAAGAGACCCGACGCTAACCCGTTTTTCTGATCTTTTTCATCACCGCTGGCTGACGCAGTTTTACCAGGCATGGCGCAGCGCCCAGTCCGCTGGGGGCGGTCTGGATAAACCACAACATGACCGTTTTGCCTTTTATATCGCCAGCCTCAGCGGGCAGGATTTGCGGGAGAGCGCCGACAGCCCGTTGCCGGATCACGCTCGCCTGGCGGCATCGGCCCATCTGGTGCGTGAGTCCCGCAATCCGGACGGTCTGGCCACCACGCTGGCGCACTATTTCGGTGTACCTTTCCGGATACAGGAGTATGTCCTGCACTGGATAGCCGTGGCGGACGATGAGATCACCCGGCTGGGGATGCCAGCCCCCTCTTCCGTTATTGGCAACGGTGCACTCATCGGCCAGGCCGTGCCGGACATGCAGTATAAGTTCCGGCTGGTTATCGGCCCGCTGACGCTGGAGGATTACCGACGTTTTCTGCCTGGCGGCAATAACCTGCCAGTCCTGACAGAACTGGTCCGCGCCTTTAGCGGTTTTGAATACTGCTGGGAAATTGAGCTACAGCTAAAGCCCCACGCCGCCCCTCCGGCTGTTACCGGTGGTTCGTACCAACTGGGCTGGACCGCATGGGCGGGTAAAGCCATGCACGAAAACCCGGTGACGGGCATGATTTTCGAACCAGAACACTACCTGGCGCACTGAGGATAATTTAATGGATACATCCCTGTCTGACCCAATTTCGGCAGAATGCCCCTGCGGCCCGGATCTGGAGTACGATCCGGAATACCTGCTACTGTTCACGCGCGCCGCACCGCGTGAAGAAGCGCAATACGGCGATTTTGTCAGTACGCCGGAAACCATTAACTGGGCGGAGCTTGAGCGGGATGCCTGCCGACTGCTGACGCGCAGCAAAGATATCCGCATTCTGGTTGTCCTGCTGCGCTGCCGTATCCAGCAGGCCGGTGCCAGGGGACTGGCGGAGGCGCTCGCGCTGCTGGAAACGTTGTGCGCCACGTACCCGAACGCCATCCATCCTCAACTGCTCGCGACTGAAGATATCACCGCCGAAGAGGCGGCAGTGGCACGTAGTAACGCCCTGGCGGCGTTGCTGGACCATGAAGGCGTAATAGCGGATATTCGTGGCATTACACTGTCAAACAATGCTGCCATACGCCTTCAGGTACGGGATGTGGAGCGTTCGCTGTCTGCATCACGCCCGGCGGATGCGCTGGCACCAGAATCGGTACGCCAGCAACTGGCCGACCTGGAGGCGCGCGGCACACTGCCGCTGGATGCCTTTCGCCAGGCCGCAGAGACCACTGAGCGGCTGCAACGCCATGCGCGTGAAACGCTGAATGACCAGGCACCGAACCTATCCCGTCTGACACAATTGCTGGCCCTGTTGCCGGGAGCGATACGGACCACCACGCCGGAGATCCTGCCACAACCAGTGGCTGAACAGCCGGAGAGCACCACCATCGTTCATACTGAAGAGATATCATCAGAGCAGATTGCGCTACCGGTGCATATCTCGGAGGAAATATCACCGATGTCCGGCGCAGAACCCCGGCAGATCCGCGACCGGAACGACGCGCTGGAACGCCTGCGTGTCATCCGTCGCTGGTTTGAGCACAGCGAACCGAGCAGCCCGACCATTCCTTTGCTGCGCCAGGCAGAACGCTTGGTCGGAAAACGCTTCTCGGAGGTAATAAATGAAATTCCAGTAGAACTGCTGGAAAAATGGGATGCGCTGGAGTAACAGAAGTGGCCAGAATTTATATTATCTGGCCATTTTTTAAATCATATTCGTTTTACTTGCGGAGTGAAAAATTCTCGCTTCACCAAAACGACGAAAGCCCGAATCAGTAATGATTCGGGCTTTCTGAATATTGGCGGAACGGACGGGACTCGAACCCGCGACCCCCTGCGTGACAGGCAGGTATTCTAACCGACTGAACTACCGCTCCGCGTTGCTTTCCGTTGGGAACGAGGCGAATATTACGGATTGCCTCACCCTTCGTCAACGGTTTTTCTCTTCTTTTGAATCGTTTGCTGCAAAAATCGCCCAAGTCGCTATTTTTAGCGCCTTTTACATGTATTTATGCCCGCCAGAGGCAGCTTCCGCCCTTTTTCTGCACCAGATCGAGACGGGCTTCATGTGCTGCAAGCTCTTCATCTGTCGCAAAAACAACGCGTAACTTACTTGCCTGACGTACAAGGCGCTGGATTGTTGCTTCACCTTGTTGCTGTTGTGTCTCTCCTTCCATCGCAAAAGCCATCGACGTTTGACCACCAGTCATCGCCAGATAAACTTCCGCAAGGATCTGGGCATCGAGTAATGCCCCGTGCAGCGTTCGTTTACTGTTATCTATTTCGTAGCGGGCACATAACGCATCGAGGCTGTTGCGCTTACCGGGAAACATTTTCCTCGCCACCGCAAGGCTATCGGTGACCTTACAGAAGGTATTGGTCTTCGGAATATCGCGCTTAAGCAACGAAAACTCGTAGTCCATAAAGCCGATATCGAACGCTGCGTTATGGATCACGAGCTCCGCGCCGCGGATATAGTCCATGAACTCATCGGCAACCTCGGCAAACGTGGGCTTATCGAGCAAAAACTCATCGGCAATACCATGTACGCCAAAGGCTTCCGGATCCACCAGCCGATCGGGTTTGAGATAAACATGGAAGTTATTGCCCGTCAGGCGACGGTTCACCACCTCAACGGCACCAATCTCAATGATCTTGTGGCCTTCATAGTGCGCACCAATCTGGTTCATACCGGTAGTTTCGGTATCGAGAACGATCTGGCGTGTAATTGCAGTGCTCATAGCGGTCATTTATGTCAGACTTGTCGTTTTACAGTTCGATTCAATTACAGGAAGTCTACCAGAGATGCTTAAACAGGTAGAAATTTTCACCGATGGTTCGTGTCTGGGCAATCCTGGACCTGGGGGTTACGGCGCTATTTTACGCTATCGCGGACGCGAGAAAACCTTTAGCGCAGGCTACACCCGCACCACCAACAACCGTATGGAGTTGATGGCCGCTATTGTCGCGCTGGAGGCGTTAAAAGAACATTGCGAAGTCATTTTGAGTACCGACAGCCAGTATGTCCGCCAGGGTATCACCCAGTGGATCCATAACTGGAAAAAACGTGGCTGGAAAACAGCAGACAAAAAACCAGTAAAAAATGTCGATCTCTGGCAACGTCTTGATGCTGCGCTGGGGCAGCATCAAATCAAATGGGAATGGGTTAAAGGCCATGCCGGACACCCGGAAAACGAACGTTGCGATGAACTGGCTCGTGCCGCAGCGATGAATCCCACACTGGAAGATACGGGCTATCAAGTCGAAGTTTAAGCCTGTGGTTTACGACATTGCCGGGTGGCTCCAACCGCCTGGCGAATTCGTGGCTTGTTTTTACTCTGTTTCATCGGATTTAGCGTTAAAGGAATAGTCCGTTTCCGGGCGACAATAAGTTGTAAGCAACCAAGCGCAGGAATATGCGCATTCAATAGTTTTCCACCGTGTTTGTTCCACGGGAGAACGTGGAAACGGCTGGCGTGTAGCACTTCAAAATTCAACAAAGAGAGCCAGTCCAGCTGCCGCATCAGAGTAAACATCCGGCTGTTATAGGGCGAGGTTTTGCGCAATACCGGCACAAGTTTGCGTAATCCCATTAAACTTATGGGATTGAAGCCACTAATCACCAGCCAGCCATCATCAATCAATACCCGATCGGCTTCACGCAATAAACGATGCGGATCGGTGCACCACGGCAATGTATGTGCCAGTAGACAAACATCAACGGATTTATCGGCAAAAGGAAGATGAAGTGGGTCCGCCTGCACCTGGACGGGCATTCCTTGCGCAGAAACATTCACTTGATGAGAAACCGCGCACGCTTCGCAATTGATTTCTGCGCTTAAATTGCCAATCTTAAGCAGATGAAAACCATACATTTTAGTGAACCACGGGTTGAGCTGGCGCTCCAGCGCCTTGCGATAAAGCTCTCCCCAGGGCAAATCGCCCCAGCAATCAGGAGCCACGACAGTTTGAGGGACTCTTGCCGGTTTCATCACAACCTTCCGTTTCACACTGAGAGGTAATCTATGAATCTTAACAGTATTCCCGCCTTTGATGACAATTACATCTGGGTTTTGAATGATGAAGCAGGTCGCTGCCTGATTGTCGATCCCGGAGACGCAGAGCCAGTATTAAACGCCATTGCCGCCAATAACTGGCAACCGGAGGCCATATTTCTCACCCACCATCACCACGATCACGTTGGCGGCGTAAAAGAACTGGTGAAAAAGTTTCCGCAAATTGTGGTGTATGGTCCACAAGAGACACAAGATAAGGGAACAACACAGGTAGTCAAAGATGGCGAAACTGCCTTCGTTTTGGGGCATGAATTTAGTGTAATTGCCACACCGGGTCACACTTTAGGACATATCTGTTACTTCAGTAAACCTTATCTATTTTGCGGCGACACGCTGTTTTCTGGTGGGTGTGGTCGGTTGTTTGAAGGGACACCATCACAAATGTATCAATCACTTAAAAAGTTAAGTGCGTTACCTGACGATACATTGGTATGTTGTGCTCATGAATATACCTTATCAAATATGAAGTTTGCTTTGAGTATTCTTCCGCACGATTTGTCCATAAATGATTATTATCGTAAAGTTAAGGAGTTACGGGCAAAAAATCAAATAACACTACCCGTAATTCTGAAAAATGAGCGGCAAATTAATGTTTTTTTAAGAACAGAAGATATTGATTTAATTAATGTAATTAATGAAGAAACATTATTGCAACAACCTGAAGAACGTTTTGCATGGTTAAGGTCAAAGAAAGATAGGTTCTGATAAAACTTTCTTGTCATCGGCTCCGTTCGCCGTTATGATCGCTCGTCTTTTAAGCAACTATTGACACACACATGAAGGCAAAAGCGATATTACTCGCCTCTGTCCTGCTCGTGGGTTGCCAGAGTACCGGCAACGTTCAACAGCACGCACAGAGCCTTTCTGCAGCTGGTCAAGGGGAAGCAGCAAAGTTTACAAGTCAGGCACGATGGATGGACGATGGGACGTCTATCGCGCCAGATGGTGACTTGTGGGCTTTCATTGGCGACGAGCTAAAGATGGGAATTCCGGAAAATGACCGGATTCGCGAACAGAAACAGAAATATTTACGCAATAAGAGCTATCTCCACGATGTAACTTTACGGGCAGAGCCGTATATGTACTGGATAGCCGGGCAAGTTAAAAAACGTAACATGCCTATGGAACTGGTACTACTACCCATAGTGGAGAGCGCTTTTGATCCTCACGCAACGTCTGGCGCCAATGCAGCAGGCATCTGGCAGATCATTCCGAGCACGGGGCGCAATTATGGTTTGAAACAGACCCGCAATTATGACGCGCGTCGCGATGTTGTTGCTTCAACAACTGCCGCGCTGAACATGATGCAGCGTCTGAACAAGATGTTTGACGGCGACTGGCTTCTGACCGTAGCGGCTTATAACAGCGGCGAAGGTCGAGTCATGAAGGCAATTAAAACGAACAAAGCACGTGGGAAATCCACGGACTTTTGGTCGTTACCGTTGCCGCAGGAAACGAAGCAGTACGTGCCTAAAATGCTGGCATTGAGCGATATTCTCAAAAACAGTAAACGTTATGGTGTACGTCTGCCGACGACCGATGAAAGCCGTGCTCTGGCGCGTGTACACCTGAGTAGCCCGGTTGATATGGCGAAGGTTGCAGATATGGCGGGAATTTCCGTCAGCAAGCTGAAGACATTCAACGCTGGTGTGAAAGGCTCCACGCTGGGCGCAAGTGGCCCGCAGTACGTGATGGTGCCAAAGAAGCATGCAGATCAACTGCGTGAATCTCTGGCTTCGGGCGAAATTGCTGCTGTACAGTCGACGCTGGTTGCCGACAATACGCCGCTTAACAGCCGTGTTTACACCGTACGCTCTGGCGACACGCTTTCAAGCATCGCTTCACGTCTCGGCGTAAGCACCAAAGATTTGCAGCAGTGGAACAAACTGCGCGGCTCTAAGCTGAAACCAGGCCAAAGTCTGACGATTGGCGCAGGTAGTAGCGCACAGCGGTTGGCAAACAACAGCGATAGCATTACTTATCGTGTGCGCAAAGGCGATTCGCTTTCAAGCATTGCTAAACGCCACGGCGTGAACATCAAAGATGTGATGCGCTGGAACAGCGATACTGCGAATCTGCAACCAGGCGATAAGCTGACGTTGTTTGTGAAAAACAACAACATGCCAGATTCCTGACAAACCAGATAATAAAAGGCACCGATTCCCCCGGTGCCTTTTTTATTTATGCCGCTTTATGTGCTTCTACCATGATGATATCACTGGTGAAAGAGCCATCATTCTGCAAGGCAAAATACGTTTTCACCTCTGTCGATGCGCTCTGTTGGTAAATGCGAATAGCGTCTACTAACGCTTCTGGCGTACGCATTCTCGCGACCCATGAAGAAAATTCTAGCGGTAACCTATCTGTAATTAAATTATCAACGATCAGATTGGCTTCATTGATTAACGTCAACCACTCACCGCTGGCGTAGTTTCGTACGTGAGAGATATCGCGTAATGCTTCTACCGTCTGTAACCAGACGTCGCGCACTGGGTGACCCGGAGACATTACGTCCATCACAATCAGCCTACCGCCAGGTTTCAATATCCTATTCACTTCTCGCAGTGCTGCACCAACATCATGCCAGTGATGGGCAGAATAACGGCTGATAACAATATCAAATGCGTTATCGGCAAATGGCAGACTTTCGGCATAACCCTGGCGGGTGGCGATATTTTTCAGTTGCCGGGCTTCGGCAGCTTGTGCCACGACATCCAGCATTTGGGCAGATAAGTCATACGCCACCACCGCGCTCACGTTTTGCGCAGCGACAAAGCTGGCATGCCCTGCTCCGCAGCCCATATCAAGTACACTTGCATCAGGATAATCAGCCAGACGCACCACCAGGCGTTGTAAATCTCGCCCGGATGCATGTACGGTACTGGTTAAATACTCACTGGCCTGCGAGCTAAACTGCTTTTCTACGTGGTCATGGTGGGATTGTGTTGTCATTGCGCTGTCCTTTTATTGTTTGATTAAAAAGGGCAGCGCCAAACGTTGGTCTGCCCTGTGGCAGACCTGACATACCTTATTTATCAGGCTTGCCGGGACTGAATTCAACGAGTAGCGGATTGTGATCGGAAGCGCGCGTAACCAGTACAGAAGCTTCGCTGACGTTCAGACCACGGTAGAAAACAAAATCGAGCGGGCGACCAAACGCCCGACGGCGCTGATCATCGGTAAAACGCACCTGGCGCAGCGACATTTCCCGCGCAAAGCGATATAACGCGTTCATCCTTCTACGGCTCCAGGCATTGAAATCTCCTGCCATAATGACCGGGCCGCTGTGGTGAGCTATCTGATCACCAATAGGAAGTAACTGCTTACTATAGACATCCACGCCCAGACTGAAGTTGACGGCGTGTATATTAACCACCATCAACAGGCGGGTGTCAGGTAATGGATAGACCGTCACCAGTGCCGACTTCGCCAGACGCAAAATGGGCTCTCGTTCACGTAACGGGCAGCAATACACTGGATGCGCCGCCGAAAGGGTCATTACGCCAGAAGGATGTTGTGGCAGTACGAAAGCGGGTACCTGATCGGCGGCAAGATAGTTAGCGGTCGCAAACTGTACTAACTCTGGCGTTGTCTGCGCTTCCTGCAATAACACCAGATGTGCATCTTTGCCGTAGTTCTTTAATACCGACAACCATTCAGCGCGTTGCTGTTTGTATATGTTCCACACCAGGATCCGAATACGCTCTTCGGTACTTAACGGTTCTCCAGGTGGTAATGCCTGGCCGATGCTCGCAAAAGACCCCGGCGGTAAGATCCTTTCCGCAGGTTGTCCGGCAACATAGCGCATGGCATAGGTGTTTTTTCGCACTTTTGACTTTGAAACCTCTATTACGTCAACCCTTCCGCACTCGGGAGGGTTCTACTGTTATAGGGATTTTAGCTCACTCTTTCAACGAGCAATTGTATATTGTTATGTAAGCAAGTGCTTACACCGGTCAGAACTTTGCTCATTATTGAGAACATTAAATCGGATGACATATCACGCATCCTGATGGTTTAATGACAAATAAATTCAAAATATCTCATCTATTTTGCAACAGGAGCAAAAATGAAAGCCACGTCGGAAGAACTCGCCATTTTTGTTTCGGTCGTCGAAAGCGGTAGCTTTAGCCGGGCAGCGGAACAATTAGGGCAAGCAAACTCAGCGGTAAGCCGGGCGGTGAAAAAGCTGGAGATGAAACTTGGCGTTAGCCTGCTTAATCGCACCACGCGACAACTTAGCCTAACGGAAGAAGGCGAGCGTTATTTTCGTCGCGTACAGTCAATTTTGCAGGAGATGGCAGCGGCAGAATCAGAAATTATGGAGACGCGTAATACACCGCGTGGACTGTTGCGCATCGATGCCGCAACTCCAGTGGTGCTGCACTTTCTGATGCCGTTAATTAAGCCTTTCCGTGAACGCTATCCGGAAGTCACTTTATCGCTAGTCTCCTCCGAAACGATTATTAATTTGATCGAAAGAAAAGTGGATGTCGCGATACGCGCTGGTACGTTAACGGATTCCAGCTTACGTGCCAGGCCGTTATTTAACAGTTATCGAAAAATTATCGCCTCCCCCGATTATATTTCCCGCTACGGGAAGCCAGAAACGATCGACGATTTAAAGCAACATGTTTGCCTGGGATTCACTGAACCCGCTTCCCTCAATACCTGGCCGATAGCCTGTAGTGATGGACAATTACATGAGGTGAAGTACGGTTTGTCATCCAATAGTGGGGAAACACTGAAACAGCTTTGCCTGAGTGGCAACGGGATTGCGTGTTTGTCCGACTACATGATCGACAGAGAAATCGCTCGCGGAGAATTGGTGGAGTTAATGGCAGATAAAGTATTGCCAGTGGAAATGCCATTTAGTGCAGTCTATTACAGCGACCGTGCGGTAAGTACGCGCATCCGGGCTTTTATCGATTTCCTTAGCGAGCATGTAAAAACAGCTCCCGGAGGAGCTGTCAGAGAGGCTTAATCCCATTCAGGAGCCAGACCTTCCGGGCTAACCAGGCGGTCGTTGCAATCCAGTGCGGCGATCGCTTTTTTATCTTCGGCATCAAGCTGTAAATTTTGTGCCTTAAGATTACTTTCCAGGTTTTTACGTTTAGTAGAAGAAGGAATTACGGAGTAACCTTCCCCCATAGCCCACGCCAGAATCACTTGTGCCGGAGTCGCATTGTGTTTAGCTGCGATACGAGCAATAACCTCATCTTTCAGGGCCTTACCATACGCCAGTGTCATATAGGAAGTAATATGGATGCCGTGCTGTTTAGCCCAGGCAACCACTTTACGGTTTTGCAGATAAGGAGAGAGTTCAATCTGGTTAGTAGCGATGTTTTCAGCGCCAACAGCAGCAATCGCCTTTTCCATCAATGGGATCGTGAAGTTGGAAATACCGATCTCACGCGTCAGCCCTTGTTTTTTGGCTTCCAGCAGCGCCTGCATAAACTCTTCAACAGAGACTTCATCGTTTGGTGACGGCCAGTGGATTAGCGTCAGATCAACATAATCGATACGCAATTTTTGCAGGCTCTCTTTCAGACTCGGGATCAATTTGTCTTTGCTGAGATTTTCAATCCAGATTTTAGTGGTGATGTAGAGTTCATGACGTGGCACGCCACTTTCTGCAATCGCGTGACCTACTGCGGCTTCGTTATCATAGATTTGTGCGGTATCAATTGCGCGATAACCAAGTTCAAGCGCCGTTTTCACAGATGAAATAACAACGTCGTCTTTCAGACGGAAAGTACCTAAACCAAATGCAGGGATAGCCATAATATGCCTCTTTTAATGCTATTTTCGTTAACTGAGGTGATTATGGGCTTCAGACTGTTGCGGAAAAAGAGCGTAAAACGCAGAGGATTTTTGCGATTCTGGCAATAATAGATATCCAGACGAAAAAAAACCTCGAGCGTTAACTCGAGGCTTCTTAATAAGTGGCGGAACGGACGGGACTCGAACCCGCGACCCCCTGCGTGACAGGCAGGTATTCTAACCGACTGAACTACCGCTCCACCGAATTCTTTTACAACCACCGGTTTTATGACCGGCTTACTGCTAAATTTGATGCCTGGCAGTTCCCTACTCTCGCATGGGGAGACCCCACACTACCATC
>OATF01000044.1_pt1 | contig 14212 bp, 15 predicted proteins | sample 1475911 | NCBI WGS metagenome assembly OATF01 (sample SAMEA2579945, study PRJEB22360) | human gut metagenome | biome: human gut; feature: human-associated habitat; material: faeces | place: Denmark | collected 2008/2010
GGGCTGGATAGCAACGCTTTGATAACAACTTACCGGGCATATAAATGCCCGGTTTTCTGTGCACAGCAAACCCCCAGCTAGGCTGGGGGTTCCGGAAAGCTTTCAGCTTTGAGCCAGTTATTAAAACCCCTTTTGATTTGTTAAAACACCTTGCGGTCTGGCAACTGCAAGTGTCAAACAAGAAATCAAAAGGGGGTCCCAATGGGGAACGAAAAGAGCTTAGCGCACACCCGATGGAACTGTAAATATCACATAGTATTTGCGCCAAAATACCGAAGACAGGTGTTCTACAGAGAGAAGCGTAGAGCAATAGGCTGTATTTTGAGAAAGCTGTGTGAGTGGAAAAGTGTACGGATTCTGGAAGCTGAATGCTGTGCAGATCATATCCATATGCTTGTGGAGATCCCGCCCAAAATGAGCGTATCAGGCTTTATGGGATATCTGAAAGGGAAAAGCAGTCTGATGCCTTACGAGCAGTTTGGTGATTTGAAATTCAAATACAGGAACAGGGAGTTCTGGTGCAGAGGGTATTACGTCGATACGGTGGGTAAGAACACGGCGAAGATACAGGATTACATAAAGCACCAGCTTGAAGAGGATAAAATGGGAGAGCAGTTATCGATTCCCTATCCGGGCAGCCCGTTTACGGGCCGTAAGTAACGAAGTTGGATGCAAATGTCAGATCGTGTGCGCCTGTTAGGGCGCGGCTGGTAAGAGAGCCTTATAGGCGCATTTGAAAAACCTCCGGCTATGCCGGAGGATATTTATTTTTGCCCGATAATTGTCCAATTGCGTCCTATTTTTGCTGCCTCTTGGTGGCGCGTAAGCGACGAGATGGTCTTCCCCCTCCTTCACGGCAGCCTTCAATTACGCCATGATGGATAAACTTTAACCACAAAAGTGTAAGCGTCAACGGAGCACCGTATTGACGCTTATTTATTGGTGAAAACTACGTTCCATGGCAGGAGTGACCTGCCCCCAGTATTAGATACAACGATCAGTTAGTAATGTCGGTTTGTTTACCTTCTAATTTTCCATTTCTCCAGCTTGCTGCAAATTCAGCCGGCGTCTGGTAATTCAGCGATGAATGAGGTCTGGACTCGTTATAGTCCTGCCGCCAGTCATTAATGATTTCCCGGGCATGAAGAATATCGCTGAACCAGTGTTCATTCAGGCATTCATCCCGAAAGCGACCGTTGAAACTCTCAATAAATCCGTTCTGCGTTGGCTTACCTGGCTGGATAAGTCGCAACTCCACACCATGCTCAAAGGCCCATTGATCGAGGGCGCGGCAGGTAAACTCCGGGCCCTGATCGGTTCTTATTGTCGCCGGATAGCCACGAAAGAGCGCGATGCAGTCCAGAATACGCGTGACCTGAACGCCTGAAATACCGAAAGCAGCGGTGATCGTCAGACATTCCTTCGTGAAATCATCCACACAGGTTAGGCACTTAATCCGACGGCCGCTGGCAAGTGCATCCATGACAAAATCCATCGACCATGTCAGGTTCGGCGCATCCGGGCGAAGAAGCGGAAGCCGCTCAGTCGCCAGACCTTTACGACGTCGTCTGCGCTTTACACTCAGGCCGTTAAGGTGGTAAATGCGGTATACCCGCTTGTGGTTGACGTGAAGGTCCTCCCGACGTAATAACTGCCAGATGCGCCGGTAACCAAAACGCCTTCGTTCGAGTGCCAGTTCTGTTATACGCCCTGATAAATGCGCATCAGCCGCCGGACGCTGAGCCTCGTAGCGGCAGGTCGACAGGGACAAACCTGTAAGCCTGCAGGCACGACGTTGCGACAGACCGGTCGCATTACACATAAACTCAACGGCTTCCCGCTTCTGGTCTGTCGTCAGTACTTTTGCCCCAGAGCCACCTGAAGTGCCTCCTTATCCAGCATGGCTTCGGCAAGTGTCAACGATGGATGAAAAGTGGCTCTTCCGCAACCTGGGGGAAGAAAATGGATGAAACTTTCTGGTGAACAAAGATCTAAGCTGTTTTAAGTTATGGGCAACTCAATGCACGCTCTTAAGACACTTCTACAGTTACCTTGCGGATGGCGATGCAGTCGACAAATTATTAGCTCTGACGGTATAACCCTCCATCTCCACGGAAAACGCAAAACAGCACAATGTCCTGAATGCTTTAAGCGTAGCGACTCTGTTCATAGTTGTCGTCGGCGCCGGATACAGCATCTACCCTGCTCAGGGCAGACGCTATGGCTTGTATTTTCCGTCCGCCACTGGTACTGCCGTAACCCGGCTTGTTCACGTAAAATTTTTGCCGGGTCGCTTGCCCCCTTCGCCGGTTCACACCAACAGTCTTCACAGGCGTTACAAAATTTACAACGTCAACTGGGATTAATCGCCGGAGGTGAGGCCGGGAAACGGGCTGCAACGGCAGTGGGTCTCCGTTGCAGTGCTGATACTCTCCTTCGCAGGGTTATCAATACCCCGGAGACGAAACAGTCAGGCGCGCCTCATGTCGGTATTGATGAGTGGGCGTGGCATCGGGGCCACCGTTACGGTACGTTAATCGTCAATCTTGATACTCACCGTCCCCTCGTCCTGCTTCCCGGCCGTGATCAGCGTACGCTAGCGACCTGGTTCAGAAAATATCCGGAAATACAGGTTGTCTCGCGTGATCGCAGTGGAGTCTATGCGACTGCAGCACGTGAAGGTGCACCTCAGGCCAGACAGGCGGCCGATCGATGGCATCTGCTAAAAAATATTGGCGATGAGCCTGAACGAATGATGTACAGACATATGCCTCTGATACGTCTTGTTGTCAGAGAGTTATCACTGAAGAAATCACCTGAGCCAGAAATATCTGTGCCTGTAGCATCGCTCCGTCGTCCGGAACGCCTTAAACAGCACACCCGCAAAAAACGGCATCAGCGTTGGACAGAGGTTATGGCCCTGCATAACAAGGGATGTAGTTTCAGGGAAATATCCCGTATTACAGGCCTGTCGCGTGTGACAGTCAGTCGCTGGGTGGGTTCAGGAACATTCCCTGAAATGTCAACCCGACCTCCAAAGCGAGGGCTTCTGGACCCATGGAGGGAGTGGTTAAAAGAGCAACGAGAAAGTGGTAATTATAACGCCAGTCGGATATGGCGGGAAATGGTGGCCCGGGGGTTTACAGGCAGTGAAACCATCGTCAGGGATGCGGTTGCCAAATGGCGTAAAGGCTGGATCCCACCGGTTACTACTGCCGTCAGACTTCCTTCAGTGTCCCGGGTAAGCCGCTGGTTGATGCCCTGGAGAATAACCAGGGATGAAGAAAATTATGCTTCCCGATTTATTAGTCTGATGTGTGAAAAAGAACCTGAGCTGAAAATAGCGCAGCAACTGGCACTCGAATTCTACCGTATTCTGAAAACCCAAAATAAATCACAGCTAAGCAGTTGGTTCACTCGAGTCCACGAAAGCGGTTCAGCAGAATTTTGGCGCGTGGCGGCGGGGATGGAAGCTGATGCTGCAGCTATATGTGAGGCAATCAGCAGTCGCTGGAGTAATGGTGTTGCCGAAGGTCATGTAAATCGCCTGAAGATGCTGAAACGCCAGATGTATGGTCGAGCAGGATTTGAACTACTCAGGCAGAGGGTAATGAGTCCACTGGCATGAAAATCTCCACCCAGGTTGCGGAAGAGCCACTATTGCACCGTTCGTGACAGCAAGCAGCTTCTTGAGTCTGGCGTTCTCTTCCTCAAGCAACTTCAGGCGCTTAACCTCGGGCACTTCCATACCGCCATACTTCTTGCGCCACGTGTAAAAGGTGGCGTCGGAAATGGCGTGCTTGCGGCAGAGCTCACGGGCAGAAACCCCGGCTTCAGCCTCGCGGAGAATACTGATGATCTGTTCGTCGGAAAAACGCTTCTTCATGGGAGTGTCCTCATGTGGCTTATGAAGACATTACTAACATCGCGGTGTATTAATCAACGGGGAGCAGGTCACAATATGAGAGCCCCAGTGTGTTAACCTCGAAGATAATCCCGCATCGTTGTCCTGTAATCTCAGATTCGACTTATCCTCAGTCATACTGGAGCTGATAACCCAGCAGAATTTCGAAGCAAACTGTTTTCTTTGATAGCCACATCTTACGCCTGGACTGGATATAGTAATGCAACATGGCTCGTCCACCGATATAGTCCAGAGTCTTTATTTCTACGAGGATAACTTCGGCGTTTCAGACATTTTCTACTAGACGCTCTCAATATAATCCATGAATGGTCTGAGCAGTGAGATTAAAAAAAGAAGATATCCAAACAGATTTTCTACCCATTAGTTGGTATGTTGATTTATTCACTATAGGTATACCTGAATGTGGCAGATCATCTTTTGAGATTAAATAATGAACAACACAAGAAAATTAATCTTATCTTTATATGGATGAGCTTATTTTGATATTGTGCGTGTTTTTTTGGCAATTAAAATTCTCAGCAACAATAATTTTGTACAGGTATTAAATCAGGTTGTAAGCGTTAATAATGAATGATACAGAAGATGAATTTAACAATGATGATGAATTAGCACCAATGGTAGATGGATTAAGTGGTGCACTATGCGTTCTGATATTAATATCAACCGTTTTTATGATATCCGGTACTAGTAAAGCATATGAGGAGATGACTGGAGGACTTCTTAAATTTAAGGATTCGACTGTTGATCTTAATGCTAAAGTTATAGTTTTTAATGAAGGGGTATTACTAAATCAGGAACAAAAAGATGCTATTATAGAAAGTATTAATAAAACAAAAGGAGATAGTGTCAGTGTTTATAGTTATATGCCTGAGAGGGTGGTAAATAGAAAAAATAAGATGATTTATAATCTGTTCTATTTCAAAACAAATATACAAACTAACAAAAGTATTGTGCTGAAAATTGGTGATGAAAAATATTGCCCTTCAGATAAGTCTTGTCTTTACTGGGAGATGAATTAAATGTTCTTGGCAGGCACTCTGATATACATCATTGTAATTGCTTCTTACTTCATATTTGATACGGTGCAGAGTACGATCAATGAGTCGATTACATTGGCGCCGGAAATAACTTATGCGATGTTATTTCTGTACGCTGTGCCTTTAGTTATTCATTTGGTGCATGTATTCCTTCGTAAAGCAAAAGTCGAAGACTGGATTGTGCTGGATAAACAAACAAAACTAGCAGCATCTGTATCGGTCTCATTAGGTCTGATAGGTACTTTTCTAGGACTGACATCCATGGTATCTGCAATAGCAGGAGCTCTGGGCGGTGAAGGAGATATGGCCGCACAAATAGCCAAAATGATGTCATCGGTTGCTTCAGCTCTTGCTGCCATGTCATTTGCTTTCCTGACATCGATTATAGGTGTTACTGTATCTGTATTATTACTGCTTAGTCTGAACTTTTGGCAAGCCTATTACACTAAAACAAAAAAAGAAGTAACAGAAAAAGATGAATATGCAAGAGAGTTTGAGTTTATATCTTCACGGTTAGATACACTAAGTGAATTGAGTATAAACCTTAACAAAAAGCTTATTGTTGTTTCAGATAATAAAGACTCAACTGAACTAGCGCTAAAAGAGTTATATGATATTAATACTCATTTATGTCAACTCATTGAAATGAAGAGAGCGCTAGTTGAAATTCAAAAAGAAACCATTCTTGAATTAAAAGAATCAACTAATGAAATTATTCATGATAACAGCAATAGACAGGATAATCTTATTTCAGAACACATTACGTTCAAAAATGAGTTATTTTCTTTATTAAGCAATAAAGATAATGATATAAATTCTCGACTGGATGATATCGTTGAGTCAATTAAAAATATGAGGCAAGAAATATCACTTTCAAATGATATCGCGTGTAAGGGTGTACAAAACTTACAGGATGCATCGAAGGAATATTATTCCATAAAAAACAAAATAATGAAAGTAATGGAGCTAATCTATGATAAATAAAACTCTATCTTTTATTGCTTTATTTTTTTTCTCCCTATCCTCTCTTGCTGAAGAAGGCGTAAATTATTTAAGGTTTTATGATGAGTTAAAGAATAATTCGTCAATTATTAAAGTTAAACAATATGAAGTGGAAGCAGAGTACGAAAAAACTAAACAGACAAAACTCTATTTTCTTCCACAAGTAGATGTTAGTTATACGGCAAAACAAGAAGTCAGCGACTATAAAAATGAATCTAAAATATCTGCTAATTCGACACTATATAGTTCAGATCTTCCCGATAAGTTTGAGCAAGCAGAGAATCAACTATTGATGAGCAAACTGGCTTTGCACCAGGAAGAAGAAAAGCTATATCGTCTGTTGATTGAAAATGTTATTAGCATAAAACTCTATACAGAGCTGCTTCATGAAGCTCAGTCATTAAAAAAACAATCGATAAAAATATATGAGCAGATTAGTACAAACTACGCTTTGGGGCTTGCAAAAGCTAGTGACCAGAACCAAGGCAAGCTACTTATAGATAGGCTTCAAACCGATATAGAAAGTATAGAACGTGAAATTGAACTTTTTAGATCAAATATTGAACAGTACACTGGAGTCACATATCCTGAATCTGGAGTATATATTGATAATAATACTATGAAGAAAATAGAAGAATTTATCCCTGATAATGAAAGAATCAATAACAATACGGATCTCAAAATCCTTCGGAAAAAGGCTATTGTGGCTCGGAGTGAGATAAGCCAGCAAAGTCCTTTTATGAATATCAATATTGTTTCAGAATACAAACAAACAGATAATAAAAAAGAAGATGATTCCTATATAGGATTACAAGCGCAATTTAATGTCTTTAATTATAACAACATCTCAAACAAACTGGCAAAAGAAAAGCTATATCTTGCAGCACAGGAAGAAGCTGACAATAAATACAAAGAGCTTACATCCAAACTTAGAACAACTACTTTCACAAGGCGTTCAAATATCGAGGAAATGAAGAGTTTACAGCAGCAGATTGAAACAACAGAGAATATCTTAGATAATCAAATGACAGAGTATGACATTTCTCAGTCTTCGTATTATGAAATGCTCAACACTCGCTATGATTTATTCTCAACAAAGAGAAAGCTAATAGATAAAAGAGTTAATATTTATTTAAACAGCATAGAAATGCTGCAAATTAGCGGCGAATTGATCTAAATGAAACGTATAATAAAAAGTAAGGTATCAATCAGTGTATTTATTCTCACTATCTTATTGATAATGCTCTCTGCATTTAAAATTGACATAGTAACCCCTGGTACAGGGGTTATTTCTGGGTCTTCTGATAAAATTGAAGTTACTAGCCCAAGTTCAGGCCTGATTAATGAGTTTTCTATTAAAAAAGGACAACAAGTTCTTCCCGGAGATGTGCTTTTTTCATATACAAACCTTGATGTTTTCTATAAAGAGAAGTCATTAAGAGACTTACTGGAACTTAATGGTCAGAAGTATAATAATCTGCTTAAAGATCTCGAGCTTTTATCAAAACTTTTACAAGGTAATTTTACAGAAGTTGAATCTATACTTAATAAAACTGACACTAACACCCTCTCCGAACTATCCTCATATCGTTTTTATACGGAGCATAAAGCGCTTGAAATAGAGAAGAGTATTTTCGAGAAAAAAAAAGAAAGCTATCTTAATGAAAAGAATGCACTAAGTATTCAAAAGGATATTCTTAATACTAAAGCTCAATTATTAAATAAATCCCAAGCACCGGCAATTGATAAACTAAATAATCAACTAGAAATATCTAAATTGACATCACAAATTAACTCTCAAGAAATGTCTTTCCTTTCTTCAGAAAGTGATATAAATAATAAAAACAAGGATTATCTTAGCCGGTTGATAGACAAGATTAATGAAGTAAATAACAGAATCTATGAATTTAGAAAAAATAACAAAGAGCAACATGGTGAGGCTGAACTTCTTAAAAACAAAATTATTGCTAATACTGTTGTATCTCCAGTACAAGGTGTGATTCTCGATGTGGAGAGAAACTTAACCAATAACTCCTATATTGAAACTAACCAAAAGATTCTGACTATAAAAAAGTCTCATAGCATCCGTATTATTGACGCCAAATTTGATGCAAGGTATAGGCCATTTATCTATACATCTGGTAAAGTAAAAATATCTGTTGACTCTCCAGGATTTAAAAAGACCTTATCCGGGAAGATTACAAAAATCAGTGCTGACTCTTTTTTGGATGAAAAAAAAGGTGATAATATAAGATACTATGAGGTTGAAATAACACCAAACGAACAACAAAGTATTACACCGGAATATGAAGGAGTTCAGGTTAGAGTTTTTGCTATTAGCAAAAAAATATCAATACTGAATTATCTTACCGCATTAGTTAATGATAGTTTCACTTTTAATGTATGGTAATAAAATATGTTAGGTTTTGTTTCTGCTCTTTCATCTGCAGTAGCCGTCATGATTTTAATCATGACCACTTTACTTATCAATCTTGGCACAACAATGCTAGCCAGGGAGAAAGCATTGAAAAGTATCCAGATTGATGAGCTATCATCTACGCAACATAACCAAAATGAAATAAAAAAAACACATGAAAATATATTGTTTGGTGGATTATCACTTTCAACTAGCGATTTGAAAAAAATTAAAGAAAGTGGCGTCGCCACATTGATTATCTATTGTCAATATGGTTCAAATCTATCAAAAACAGTAGCGACTAAGATTTCTACGTTAAATTACTTACGTCTTAAGAAATCTCTTGGAGACAAAACAGAAGTTATTTTGCTTTCACCTCCTTATGTTGAAACAACTAACAGTTGCTATGTAGAGATCAAAAATGATTGATGCACTGAAAATTTACTTTGAATATTGTGGTGAAACCCTGTCCGATCTTGACCTCATAGATCCTATTGAGATCAAAGAATGTATTAATAATCATATTGATAATAAGTTATTCGAATATCAGTATGTTAATAAAATATTCGATAACTCCAATGAGCTATTTATTTTTAATTCCATTGAAGATAAATATATTGTTGTAAAAAAAGAAATTCATGGTTATTATGATTTAACAAATAAAAGAACGCTAGAAACTGAAGTTTTCTATGGCAAGGAAATTTTTCTTTTTAAGAAAAAGCCTTTGATTACAGATGACGTTGATCTGTTTAATAAATTTATTAGCATGACACCTAGGGTGGGTCTTTGGTCTCTCCCTCTGGTACTGTTCGCTTTATTGAGCCCTTTTTACTCAAATATTTTTAACTCAAGACTTGTATACAGTGATTCGGCATTGTCGTTTTTCTTCATTTCATTGATATTTGTCTTTTTGATGATTCTTGAAATGACAATCAAATCGTCTATTTACGAAAAAACAACAGAAAAGATCATGCAGAATAATATATTGTGTAATCTCTACTGGCTTGATTTTTTGAAATATTCAAGATGTCGTTCCTTTTCTATTAAAATTAGAGCGATTGATAACGCCCTGAATTATATATGGGAGTCGTTCTCTATTATTATTACAGATTTTAGCCTGTCATTACTTTATTTTACCACTCTAGCATTCTTGTTAGGAAAGTATGTATTTATTATTTTTATATATTATCTTGTGGTATCAGTCTTGTTGGTCTATACTAGATTTAAAACATATAAAAGAAATCTTTTGCTAAATGCTACTACATACGAAAAATTAGGAGTTAATATTTCTCTTGAAGCAAATAGAGATGATTTACCATTCATTCCGGAATATGGACTTAAAAGTCATTTGTCTGATAGGTTCCATCATGATGAAATGAACAGGATTACCATGCAAAGAGAGAATCATCACTGGTCTGAAGTAATCAGAACTAATTCTTTTATATCAATGGTTGTATTGTATGCTACATGTTATTTTTCCATTCAGTATGGGGAGATGCAATATAGTATTATCATTGCGTTAATGATAATTAACTCGAGGCTTTCAGCGGCACTTATCGGTGTTACGAACAGAATTTATATGGCTAAAATTCAGATCTACCATCTAAAAGAAAACTTACACCTTCTTTTTCAGAACCGTGTAAATTATATCACTTGCGGTGTGCATCTGGATAGAATTAACTCGTTTGATATTCATAATCTGACAGTCAGTGCAGGCTCTTCAGTTTTGTTAGCAAACTTTAGCAAAACATTAACTCGTGGAGATTGCCTCGGGATAAATGGCCCCTCTGGTTGCGGCAAAACCACATTTATTAAGACCCTGTTAGGGCTTCTCCCAATGTCTGCAGGGGAAATAAAAGTTAACAACATCCACCTTACTGAACTTGATCAGTTATTTATACAAAATAAATTTACATATCACTCGAGTGACAGTAGGTTTATACGGGGCTCTTTGATAGATAATTTTAAAATGAGAGGAGTTGATGATAATGAACTTATTATTAGTATAATCAGAAAGTGTTGTCCCAAACTGATTATAAGCAAAGAAAATCTTTCTGATAAAGATGCTGAAGATCTTTTACTTTCAAATGGTGAAAAACAAAAAATCTTACTGGAAATGGCTTTGAGTAAGAAACCAGACATCATATTCTTGGACGAGTCTACTTCATATTTACCTTCTAATGAGGCATTTAATGTAATAAATGATATAAAAAGACGATTCCCTGAGGCTATTTTGATTATATCAACACATGATTCATCATTATTAACATTGTGTAACCACACTATTACATTAGGAAAAAAAAGTATAATGTCAGGTGATTTACCTGGAAGGAAAGTTATTAATGTTTCAATGTAAAATATGTGAACAATTCTCTGATATTTTATTACTTTATCTTGTAGGTGATATGAATTTATCTACTATTGTATTGAATGAGCCCGTTGCATATTGAACTAGATCTAGATTAGCTACATGTCTGACAAATATTTTTATGTTGAGTTAAGAGAACTCTTTACAAAAGTTATTGAAATGAAGGTATCCCAAGATAGTTATGGACAACCAAACTTACGTTTCCTTCTTTATGAAGCTAGGCAGGCCGTGATCGAAGCAACTCTTATCTTTACGAATGGCAACCAGAGCAAAGCTGCAACTCTCCTTGGCTTAAACAGAATGACGATTGCCAGAGTAATAAAGAAGACAAATAAACTAACTTTATAGAGTTTCTATAGTTTGCTCATAATTTTTCGTAGTTAATTTATCTTAACAGAAGACAACTATCATGATGAAACTTATAAAATTAATACATGACAATAATATTCCAATAAATTATCATTCATGTGTTGATGCTTCAGAGTTTTATCTTTTATTTAACAATAACTGCACAGTAACTATATCTTACGGTAACAAAAAATTCTCTCTGCCTCCTCCCTGTATGATTGCTTTATGTTGCCGGGAAAAGATTAATATTCATATAGACTCACATGGCAAGAAGAGTATGCTTTGGTGTCTCAGGGTACCTAAACGATTTGTACCGGAACTAAACGCAAAAGTCTATTTAGACAAACATAACGCGAAATTGCATAATAACATGGTTATTCTTAGAGCATCAATACTTCCCGGTTTTTTCGAAATATTCATGAGCCTTATTGCATTTTCTCCACCTCAAGATAAAGAAAATGAATCACAAGAATACTCTTATATGATTATGTATATTTTAATGTGGTTTTCTCGCTCGTTTGAAAAAGAACCGTCATATCGGAAAATTTCTGTTTCCGGGAAAGTATATAATCTTATTATAAATGACTTAAGTCTCCACTGGACTCTACGGAAAGTGGCTGACCAACTATTTATGAGTGAATCAACATTAAAGCGAAAGTTAAAAAATGAGGGGGCATCTTTTTCAAAGATCTACAATGATGCAAGGATGATTCATGCAAAAAGGCTTTTAGAGAATAATCCGTCAGGGTTGAAAATAAAAAAAATTGCACAAATGTGTGGTTTCAGAAATGAATCATATTTTATCACCTGTTTCAAAAACACCTTTGGCTTAACTCCTGCGGCTTACACTCGAATTGCAGGAATAACATAGTAAATCCACAAAATACTTTAAATAACAGTTCGCAGATACTGTATAGTTCCTCATCCAGAAACTGTAGCTATGTTTTGTCTATAATTATGATTATTTTTAATGTTATATTAAATATATCAAAATCAGGCAATTATACAAACCTATGTACTAGCGTTGAATGGCTGCACCTTCCTGAAATACAGGCGCTGTTTACAATTTATTGATAATACTCTGACTAAAAATGAATTGCTATAATTTCCCATGTTATGTAAGATGTTATATAAAAGAGCATAGAATAACAGCTCATATATGGGTGTATCCGCCACTGACAGAAACGGAGTGTGAGGTACTTGAATTATTAGTAAAAGGCTATTCAGTCACCAAAATATCAGAGTTCAGATTTCGTAGTGTTAAAACTGTTTCATTACAGAAGCACCAGATTTACAAAAAACTGGGGATTCGTAATGATACTACGTTCTGGTTGGATCTCTCGTTATCCTCGAGTGTAAAAATGAGACTTATCGATAAAGAGGGAAAAGTCAACACTATCATAAAATGAATAATGCATCAAACAACATACGTTATAATTTTATGCTAAACATTTAATAAGATAAAATAAGGTTATGTCTTAGATAAGTGCTGATAAATATTTCTTACTGGTATAGACCTGGACATTGTCCCGCGGTCACGTTCAGAGACCGCGTTTTTTTACAAAAAGAAAATGCAGAGCAAGTGATATTTACATCACTTTTATATATCAGATATTCATCTGCTGATGATAAGGTTAGACAGAGAAGTTATGATACGGGGGACAGGTAGTGTGAAACGTGAGATTTTATCAACAGACAGTCTTATGCACGCACTCAGTAATGATGAATTTGAACCGTATCTTCAGCCGGTGGTTTCTGCATCAGACTTTACCATATCTGGTGCTGAGCTGTTGGTTCGTTGGCACATGCCGACGGGAGAAATTATTTCACCAGCATTTTTCATGAATAGGGTGGAATCTGTCGGTCTGTTATTACCCCTGACGGAAAAAATATTGAACCGTGCGGTGGCCGGACTTTCGGAGGTTAAAGCCATGCTGCCGCGTGGTTTCCGGCTTGCCGTGAACGTGACACCGGCTCTGCTGGCTGAGCGTGAGTTCACTCAGATGTGTCTGGCGTTGGCAGGGCATGACAGCATACATCTGGTTCTGGAGCTGACGGAGCAGCAGCCGTTTAACATGGACAGACAGACTGAACAGAAACTGGGGCGGCTTATTGATGCCGGTGTTGAATTTGCCCTAGATGATTTCGGAACCGGATGTTCCGTATTATCGTACCTGAAGCACTTCCCGGTCAGTTATATAAAAATGGACAAAAGCTTCACACAGGACATTCTGAATGAAAAAACATCCCGGCATATTGTGGAAAGCGTTGTCGGGCTGGCAGGAAAGCTGGGTATTGATACGGTGGCAGAAGGTGTGGAAACACAGGCGCAGGTGAACTCTCTGTGTTCTCTGGGAGTGGATTATCTACAAGGGTTTTATTTCGGCAGACCGGAAAAGGTGGATACATTTTGTTGTGAATATAAATAACGCCAGCTGTATAATTAGTAAGTTACTCTTGAAAAATAAAATTAAACATATTTAAGTAAATTCACTTTATTTTGTGATACCCGGACACTCTGGTGTCGCATTTTTCAGACTCCGGCAGTGTTTTTCTTCTGTAACCGGTTCACCAGAATCGTATTGATATGTGTGATTCATGGACATCGTTTCACTATAATGCCTAACTATGAGAAGGGAAATTCAGCAGCGGCTACAGTGGGTAAAACTCTATGAAACGTCCGATGATGCGGGGTTCGTATGCCGTCGCTGTGGCATTTCTCGTCCCACATTGCGTAAATGGTGGCGCAGATATCTGGCTCAGGGCATCGCTGGTCTGGAAAGCCACAGCCCTCGCCCTAAGCGTTCGCCATCAACGAAAACCGGCACTTGCGAAGTCGCTCTGATTCTGGAGTTAGGTTCCCAGCGAAATCTGGGTGCAAGACGGATTCAAAGCGAGTTAAAACGACTTCATACAATCTCACTTGTAATGGCAACAATCCACAAAGTTCTTTGCCAGAATCAGGTTAAACCTGTTATTAAATTCCGGCGTAAAGCTGATTTCATTCGCTACGAACGCCCGTAAGCGGCTCGTCAGAACCGTATTGATATTTACTGAGAGGTCAGATCAACTTTCCAGGGCAACAGATCGCGTACCCGGTTTGCCGGCCAGTCCTG
>OATF01000045.1_pt1 | contig 12035 bp, 7 predicted proteins | sample 1475911 | NCBI WGS metagenome assembly OATF01 (sample SAMEA2579945, study PRJEB22360) | human gut metagenome | biome: human gut; feature: human-associated habitat; material: faeces | place: Denmark | collected 2008/2010
AAAAAGAATAAAACTCAGTCTTGGGGGACTCAGCCCGGTAGAATACCGGACTGAGCATCAAAAAGCCGGTTAACTGAAACTGTCCAGGTTTTGGGGTTCAGTTCAGTCAGCGTCGCATCCGGCATTTTGGCTCAAAAGTATCAAGCCAGTGCTTTAGTTATCTTCTCGTACAGATCGCCAGAGAGATTTTCAAGCCCTTTCAACTGCTCCAGCGCCGCGCGCATTTTCTCCTGACGTTTGGCATCGTAACGCTTCAGGCGAATCAGCGGTTCAATCAGACGTGAAGCCACCTGCGGGTTACGGCTGTTGAGGTCGGTAAGCATTTCCACCAGGAACTGGTAACCACTGCCATCTTCGGCATGGAACGCTGCCGGGTTGCTGCCCGCAAACGCGCCAATCAACGAACGAATGCGGTTCGGGTTGCTCATGGTAAATGAGCGATGCTGCAACAGACCACGCACCGTCTCCAGCACATTTGCCGCCGGGCTGGTGGCTTGCAGGATAAACCATTTATCCATCACCAGACCATCCTGATGCCACTTGTCGTCGTACTCCTGCATCAGCGTGTCACGGCATGGCAACTGTGCGGCAACCGCCGCGGAAAGCGCCGCCAGCGCATCGGTCATATTATTTGCTTCGTGGAACTGCTTGCTCACCAGCACGTCAGCCAGATGCGTTTCACCAAAAGCGAGGAAACGCAGGCAGGCATTACGCAGAGTGCGTTTTGCAATATCTTCATGCTCAACGCGGTACTCGCTCTGGTAATTCGCGTTGTAAATAGCCAGCAGCTCATCCGCCAGTTCAGTCGCCAGAGTACGGGTGAGTGCTTCACGCACTTCGGCAATGGCAATCGGGTCGATGATATCGAACAGTTCCGCCATTTCATTGACGGAAGGCAGCGTCAGGATTTCTGCCGCCAGCGCCGGATCGATTTTTTCATCCAGCAGCACCGCGCGGAAAGCGTCAGCCACATGCACCGGCAGAGACAGCGGCTGTCCTTGCTGATGACGGGCGACGTTCAGCTTGATGTAGGTTGCCAGCAGGCTTTGCGCCGCATCCCAGCGGGAGAAATCATTACGCGCATGACGCATCAGGAAGGTCAGTTGCTGATCGCTCCACTTATATTCCAGTTTCACTGGCGCAGAGAATTCGCACAGCAGCGCAGGCACCGGCTGGAAGTAGACATTATCAAAGACAAAGGTCTGTTCCGCCTGGGTGACGTTCAGCACCGAATTCACCGGGTGACCGCCTTTCTGCAACGGGATCACTTTGCCTTCGTTATCATACAGTTCGATGGCAAACGGAATATGCAGCGGCTGTTTTTCTGCCTGATCCGGCGTAGCAGGCATACGCTGGCTGATGGTCAGGGTGTACTGCTCGGTTTCCGGATTGTAGTCATCTTTGACGGTCACAACCGGCGTACCGGACTGGCTGTACCAACGGCGGAAATGGGAGAGATCGACATTTGACGCATCTTCCATTGCCTGAACAAAATCGTCGCAGGTTGCCGCGCTGCCATCATGGCGCTCGAAATAAAGCTGCATCCCTTTCTGGAAGTTTTCTTCGCCCAGCAGGGTGTGGATCATGCGAATCACTTCCGCGCCCTTCTCGTAAACGGTCAGGGTGTAGAAGTTGTTCATCTCAATGACCATATCCGGGCGGATCGGGTGCGCCATCGGGCTGGCGTCTTCCGCAAACTGCAATCCGCGCATGGTGCGCACGTTGTTGATACGGTTTACCGCGCGGGAACCAAGGTCAGAGCTGAATTCCTGATCGCGGAAGACGGTTAAACCTTCTTTCAGGCTGAGCTGGAACCAGTCGCGGCAGGTCACACGGTTACCGGTCCAGTTGTGGAAATATTCGTGACCAATAACACGCTCAATATCGAGGTAATCTTTATCGGTGGCGGTGTCGGTACGGGCCAGCACATATTTGGAGTTAAAGATATTCAGACCTTTATTCTCCATTGCGCCCATATTAAAGAAATCCACCGCGACGATCATATAGATGTCGAGGTCATACTCCAGGCCGAAGCGTTCTTCATCCCATTTCATGGAGTTTTTCAGCGAGGTCATCGCCCACGGCGCACGATCAAGGTTGCCGCGATCGACGTACAGCTCCAGCGCAACTTCGCGACCAGAACGCGTGGTGAAGGTGTCGCGCAGCACGTCGAAGTCGCCTGCCACCAGCGCAAACAGGTAGCACGGTTTAGGGAACGGGTCCTGCCACTGTACCCAGTGACGTCCGTTTTCCAGTTCGCCTTGCGCAACGCGGTTACCGTTGGAAAGCAGGAAGGGATATTTGGTTTTATCGGCAATAATTTTGGTGGTAAAACGCGCCAGCACGTCCGGGCGGTCGAGATAATACGTAATATGGCGGAAACCTTCGGCTTCACACTGGGTGCAAAGCGCATCGCCTGACTGATAAAGCCCTTCCAGCGCGGTATTCGTCGCCGGGCTAATTTCATTAACGATCTTAAGCGTAAAACGCTCCGGCAAATTACTGATAACCAGTGCGCCCTCTTCTTCTTTCCAGGCGGTCCAAGGCTCATCATTAATATGAACAGAAACCAGTTTAAGATCTTCGCCATCAAGACGAAGCGGAGCATCTGATGCACCATGACGGACAGCCTGGCTGACCGCGGTAACGACCGTCTTTTGCGCGTCCAGGTCAAAGGTCAAGTCAATATCAGTAATCTGGTAATCCGGCGCACGATAATCGTGACGGTATTTGGCTTGTGGCTGTTGAGTCATAAATAACCTTTAGCATCTTTTATAGAGTCTGGTGTTCAGTCTATTCCTGTTGCGTAAATCGCGCTATGCAGAATCTTCATCTTTTCAGGTACAAACGCCTTTATTGCTACATTTTTATAACATACACCGCGTAATGCCATCGACCAGAAAGGTGGCATATGGTGTGATCGGGGTTCAATAAATTGCGAAACAAGGTATACTCCAGCAGTTCCTGAAGATGTTTATTGTACTAAACGCTCCTGTACGAGGACGCTACTGCGCACCTATGACACAATTCGCTTCTCCTGTTCTGCACTCGTTGCTGGATACAGATGCTTATAAGTTGCATATGCAGCAAGCCGTGTTTCATCACTATTACGATGTGCATGTCGCGGCGGAGTTTCGTTGCCGAGGTGACGATCTGCTGGGTATTTATGCCGATGCTATTCGTGAACAGGTTCAGGCGATGCAGCACCTGCGCCTGCAGGATGATGAATATCAATGGCTCTCAGCCCTGCCTTTCTTTAAAGCCGACTATCTTAACTGGTTACGCGAGTTCCGCTTTAACCCGGAACAAGTCACCGTATCCAACGATAATGGCAAGCTGGATATTCGTTTAAGCGGCCCGTGGCGTGAAGTCATCCTCTGGGAAGTGCCTTTGCTGGCGGTTATCAGTGAAATGGTACATCGCTATCGCTCACCGCAGGCCGACGTTGCGCAAGCCCTCGACACGCTGGAAAGCAAATTAGCCGACTTCTCGGCATTAACCGCCGGTCTTGATATGTCGCGCTTCCATCTGATGGATTTTGGCACCCGCCGACGTTTTTCTCGTGAAGTACAAGAAACCATCGTGAAACGTCTGCAACAGGAATCCTGGTTCGTGGGCACCAGCAACTACGATCTGGCGCGTCGGCTTTCCCTCACGCCGATGGGAACACAGGCACACGAATGGTTCCAGGCGCATCAGCAAATCAGCCCGGATCTAGCCAACAGCCAGCGAGCTGCACTTGCTGCCTGGCTGGAAGAATATCCCGACCAACTTGGCATTGCATTAACCGACTGCATCACTATGGATGCTTTCCTGCGTGATTTCGGTGTCGAGTTCGCCAGTCGCTATCAGGGCCTGCGTCATGACTCCGGCGACCCGGTTGAATGGGGTGAAAAAGCCATTGCACATTATGAGAAGCTGGGAATTGATCCACAGAGTAAAACGCTGGTTTTCTCTGACAATCTGGATTTACGCAAAGCGGTTGAGCTATACCGCCATTTCTCTTCCCGCGTGCAATTAAGTTTTGGTATTGGGACTCGCCTGACCTGCGATATCCCCCAGGTAAAACCCCTGAATATTGTCATTAAGTTGGTTGAGTGTAACGGTAAACCGGTGGCGAAACTTTCTGACAGCCCTGGCAAAACTATCTGCCACGATAAAGCGTTTGTTCGGGCGCTGCGTAAAGCGTTCGACCTTCCGCATATTAAAAAAGCCAGTTAATATCATCAGGGAGCTAATCGGCTCCCTTTTTTTACCTTTAATTCCGAAATCTTTCGCTGCATTTGCGAATTCTGCTTGTCTGATTGCAGATGCCAGGTAACATAGGTATCCCCCCATTTACGGGTGGACAAGTGTTTATTTTTTCCGACTATTAACAGAGAGAATATTATGAGCGTTGTGCCTGTAGCCGACGTACTCCAGGGCCGCGTAGCCGTTGACAGCGAAGTCACCGTACGCGGATGGGTACGTACCCGCCGAGATTCAAAAGCTGGCATCTCCTTCCTCGCCGTTTATGACGGTTCCTGCTTTGATCCTGTACAGGCTGTCATCAATAATTCTCTGCCCAATTACAATGAAGACGTCCTGCGTCTGACCACCGGTTGCTCGGTCATTGTGACGGGTAAAGTCGTGGCATCGCCGGGCCAGGGGCAACAATTTGAAATTCAGGCCAGCAAGGTTGAAGTTGCTGGTTGGGTTGAAGATCCAGACACTTACCCGATGGCGGCAAAACGCCACAGCATTGAGTATCTGCGTGAAGTCGCTCACCTGCGTCCGCGCACAAACCTGATTGGTGCCGTCGCGCGCGTTCGCCATACGCTGGCGCAGGCGCTGCATCGCTTCTTTAACGAGCAGGGATTCTTCTGGGTTTCAACGCCACTGATTACTGCGTCTGATACCGAAGGGGCTGGCGAAATGTTCCGCGTTTCTACGCTGGATCTGGAAAACCTGCCGCGTAACGATCAGGGCAAAGTGGATTTCGACAAAGACTTCTTTGGTAAAGAGTCTTTCCTGACCGTATCTGGCCAGTTGAACGGCGAAACCTACGCTTGCGCATTGTCCAAAATTTATACCTTCGGCCCGACTTTCCGTGCTGAAAATTCCAACACCAGCCGTCACCTGGCGGAATTCTGGATGCTGGAGCCGGAAGTGGCGTTTGCTAACCTGAACGATATCGCGGGTCTGGCTGAAGCCATGCTGAAATATGTCTTCAAAGCGGTTCTCGAAGAACGCGCTGACGACATGAAATTCTTCGCTGAACGCGTAGATAAAGATGCCGTTTCACGTCTGGAACGCTTCATTGAAGCCGATTTTGCGCAGGTGGATTACACCGACGCAGTGACCATTCTCGAAAACTGCGGCAGGAAGTTTGAAAACCCGGTTTACTGGGGCGTTGATCTCTCTTCTGAGCATGAGCGTTATCTGGCGGAAGAACACTTTAAAGCACCGGTAGTGGTTAAAAACTATCCGAAAGATATTAAAGCGTTCTATATGCGCCTTAACGAAGACGGTAAAACCGTTGCGGCTATGGACGTTCTGGCTCCGGGCATCGGTGAGATCATTGGTGGCTCCCAGCGTGAAGAACGTCTGGACGTGCTGGACGAGCGTATGCTGGAAATGGGCCTGAATAAAGAAGATTACTGGTGGTATCGCGATCTGCGTCGCTACGGTACTGTTCCGCATTCCGGTTTCGGTCTTGGTTTTGAACGCCTGATTGCTTACGTAACTGGCGTGCAAAACGTGCGTGATGTGATTCCGTTCCCACGTACTCCGCGTAACGCCAGCTTCTAATTTAGCGTCTTCAAGAGCCAGCGCCCGCTGGCTCTTTTTTTATCCTTTCTGTCAAGTTATCTGTTTGTTAAGTCAAGCAATCTATTTGCAACCCTGCCATAACGATCATCCTGTTACGGAATATTACACTGCAACATTTGCGCACAAAAAATAATCCGCATTCTTATTGCGGATTAGTTTTTTCTTAGCGGATAGCACAATTTTCATACTATTTTTTGGCGTTCTGGATGTCTGAACGAGGATTTAGTGCCAGGTCGATAAAGTTTCCATCAGAAACAAAATTTCCGTTTAGTTAATTTAAACATAAGGAAATCATATAAATAGATAAAAATTGCTGTAAATATCATCACGCTTCTATGGAAATATGACGGTGTTCACAAAGTTCCTTAGTTTTTACTTTTAGTTACATATTTTTTCTTTTTGAAACCAAATCTTTATCTTTGTAGCACTTTCACGGTAGCGAAACGTTAGTTTGAATGGAAAGATGCCTGCAGACACATAAAGACACCAAACTCTCATCAATAGTTCCGTAAATTTTTATTGACAGAACTTATTGACGGCAGTGGCAGGTGTCATAAAAAAAACCATGAGGGTAATAAATAATGATGAAGCGCAATATTCTGGCAGTGATCGTCCCTGCTCTGTTAGTAGCAGGTACTGCAAACGCTGCAGAAATCTATAACAAAGATGGCAACAAAGTAGATCTGTACGGTAAAGCTGTCGGTCTGCATTATTTCTCCAAGGGTAACGGTGAAAACAGTTACGGTGGCAATGGTGACATGACCTATGCCCGTCTTGGTTTTAAAGGGGAAACTCAAATCAATTCCGATCTGACCGGTTATGGTCAGTGGGAATATAACTTCCAGGGTAACAACTCTGAAGGCGCTGACGCTCAAACTGGTAACAAAACGCGTCTGGCATTCGCGGGTCTTAAATACGCTGACGTTGGTTCTTTCGATTACGGCCGTAACTACGGTGTGGTTTATGACGCACTGGGTTACACCGATATGCTGCCAGAATTTGGTGGTGATACTGCATACAGCGATGACTTCTTCGTTGGTCGTGTTGGCGGCGTTGCTACCTATCGTAACTCCAACTTCTTTGGTCTGGTTGATGGCCTGAACTTCGCTGTTCAGTACCTGGGTAAAAACGAGCGTGACACTGCACGCCGCTCTAACGGCGACGGTGTTGGCGGTTCTATCAGCTACGAATACGAAGGCTTTGGTATCGTTGGTGCTTATGGCGCCGCTGACCGTACCAACCTGCAAGAAGCTCAACCTCTTGGCAACGGTAAAAAAGCTGAACAGTGGGCTACTGGTCTGAAGTATGACGCGAACAACATCTACCTGGCAGCGAACTACGGTGAAACCCGTAACGCTACGCCGATCACTAATAAATTTACAAACATCAGCGGCTTCGCCAACAAAACGCAAGACGTTCTGTTAGTTGCGCAATACCAGTTCGATTTCGGTCTGCGTCCGTCCATCGCTTACACCAAATCTAAAGCGAAAGACGTAGAAGGTATCGGTGATGTTGATCTGGTGAACTACTTTGAAGTGGGCGCAACCTACTACTTCAACAAAAACATGTCCACCTATGTTGACTACATCATCAACCAGATCGATTCTGACAACAAACTGGGCGTAGGTTCTGACGACACCGTAGCTGTGGGTATCGTTTACCAGTTCTAATAGCACACCTCTTTGTTAAATGCCGAAAAAACAGGACTTTGGTCCTGTTTTTTTTATGCCTTCCAGAGCAATCTCACGTCTTGCAAAAACAGCCTGCGTTTTCATCAGTAATAGTTGGAATTTTGTAAATCTCCCGTTACCCTGATAGCGGACTTCCCTTCTGTAACCATAATGGAACCTCGTCATGTTTGAGAACATTACCGCCGCTCCTGCCGACCCGATTCTGGGCCTGGCCGATCTGTTTCGTGCCGATGAACGTCCCGGCAAAATTAACCTCGGGATTGGTGTCTATAAAGATGAGACGGGCAAAACCCCGGTACTGACCAGCGTGAAAAAAGCTGAACAGTATCTGCTCGAAAATGAAACCACCAAAAATTACCTCGGCATTGACGGCATCCCTGAATTTGGTCGCTGCACTCAGGAACTGCTGTTTGGTAAAGGTAGCGCCCTGATCAATGACAAACGTGCTCGCACGGCACAGACTCCGGGTGGCACTGGCGCACTACGCGTGGCTGCCGATTTCCTGGCAAAAAATACCAGCGTTAAGCGTGTGTGGGTGAGCAACCCAAGCTGGCCGAACCATAAGAGCGTCTTTAACTCTGCAGGTCTGGAAGTTCGTGAATACGCTTATTATGATGCGGAAAATCACACCCTTGACTTCGATGCACTGATTAACAGCCTGAACGAAGCTCAGGCTGGCGACGTAGTGCTGTTCCATGGCTGCTGCCATAACCCAACCGGTATCGACCCTACGCTGGAACAATGGCAGACACTGGCACAACTTTCCGTTGAGAAAGGCTGGTTACCGCTGTTTGACTTCGCTTACCAGGGGTTTGCCCGTGGTCTGGAAGAAGATGCTGAAGGACTGCGCGCTTTCGCGGCTATGCATAAAGAGCTGATTGTTGCCAGTTCCTACTCTAAAAACTTTGGCCTGTACAACGAGCGTGTTGGCGCTTGTACTCTGGTTGCTGCTGACAGTGAAACCGTTGATCGCGCATTCAGCCAAATGAAAGCGGCGATTCGCGCTAACTACTCTAACCCACCAGCACACGGCGCTTCTGTTGTTGCCACCATCCTGAGCAACGATGCGTTACGTGCGATTTGGGAACAAGAGCTGACTGATATGCGCCAGCGTATTCAGCGTATGCGTCAGTTGTTCGTCAATACGCTGCAGGAAAAAGGCGCAAACCGCGACTTCAGCTTTATCATCAAACAGAACGGCATGTTCTCCTTCAGTGGTCTGACAAAAGAACAAGTGCTGCGTCTGCGCGAAGAGTTTGGCGTGTATGCTGTTGCTTCTGGTCGTGTGAACGTAGCCGGGATGACACCAGATAACATGGCTCCGCTGTGCGAAGCGATTGTGGCAGTGCTGTAAGCGTTAAAAACAATGAAGCCCGCTTAAAAAGCGGGCTTTTTTATGCGCCTTTACCAGACGGGCATTTCGTCTTGCAGGAAGGGATTATGCAGACGCTCATAACCAAGTGTGGATAATGGTCCGTGACCCGGAATAAATGTCACGTCATCCCCCAGTGGCAGCAACTTATCTTTGATTGAAGAAATCAGTTGATTATGATCGCCACGCGGGAAGTCACTGCGCCCTACTCCGCCTTTGAAAATAACGTCGCCAGAAATCAGCAGCTTTGCCCGATCATCAAAAAACACGACATGACCCGGCGTATGCCCAGGGCAATGTAACACCTGTAAAGCCACATTCCCTATGCTGATGGTATCGCCTTCGTTCAGCCAACGATCCGGCGTCAGCGGCTGGCACTCTTCCAGACCAAACATACGACTTTGCGCAGGCAAGCCTTGCAGCCAGAACTCATCTTCTTTTTCCGGGCCAAAAACCGGCACGCCGTAATGTTGCGCCAGTTCCGCCGCTGCACCAACGTGGTCCAGATGACCATGCGTCAGCAGGATCTGCATCAGTGTCAGGCCGCTGGCGTCAACTTCCTGTTTGATTTTTTCCGCATCGCCGCCAGGATCGACCAGTGCGGCCAAGCGGGTTTGTTCACACCAGATCAATGAACAGTTCTGGGAGAATGCGGTGACCGGAATAATACGATAGTTCATACTGCCCCTGTTTCGTTAAGCAATTGCTACCAGTGCCGTGCTGGCCCGGTATCAATATGCACAAAGTTACTACGTGGGTAATATCCTACACCACCTGCGCGCATAGATAACGCGGCTTTGCGAATATTGCTTAACGCGATACCTTCAATATGGAAATCCATCGCCTGCCCTTTCGTGTGATAGCTTTTCTTCGCTACTCCACGGCTGCGGGCGCGTAGTTCATTGTTGGTATCAATGGAACGATAACCGGAAATGAGTTGCACCGGTTTGCGGGTGCCTAACAACCCTTGCAGGCGATACAACTGGTCGAATAATCCTGGGTCGATGGACTTTATTTTGTTCGCGCGGTAATCGCGGAAAAAATGGTTAAGTTTTGCCAATTCTTCCTGAATATAGCCTCTGCCATCGAAAAACTCCGCTTTGATTGACTCTCCGGTATGAAGATTATTGAGTGTCAAAATGCGCGGGCGTGGGGTAGAGAGTGTTGCAAACGCAGGGGTCGGCAGGATGGCGGCACCGAGTGCAACGCCACCAAGCGCCAGCAGTTTGCGGCGATTAGCGTCGAATTTGTCCATGATAATCAAGTCTACAGGTCAATGTTATCGTTTATATGCACTTCTGGCGCACAAGAGGCACCTTAACCGTCAGTAAAGCTGACGTCAAGATGACTCAACCCCAGCAGTGACGGGGGCTGCAGAGAATCGCCCCCGATCATGCTAATTATTACGACAACTGATTTCCCCGAACTGCTTCATTTACCTGATTAATTGTTCCGCTTTCGATACGATTTGCGAGCTGGATCGCGCAGGCAGATCATAATTGTAAATATCTGTACGATACTGGGTACGACCATCTGCACCAACAAAGGCAGTCAGGTAGTAGAGATTCACCGGAATCGACTGCCGAATATTGACGTAACGCGTATCGCCCTGCTTCAGCGCATCAGAAATACGTTTGTCATTCCATCCTGCATCCTGCAACAGCATATTCGCCAGATCAGAAGCTTTATTCACTCGTACACAGCCTGAGCTCAATGCGCGTGTATCACGCTTGAACAGATTGTGGTTCGGCGTGTCATGCAAATAAATGGCCTCTGAACTCGGCATATTGAATTTATAGCGCCCCAGCGAGTTCCGTGGGCCTGGAGCCTGCTGGAAGCGAAACGGTAAATTCGAGGCCGTGATTGTAGACCAGTCAACCTGCCATGGGTCAATCGCTTCTCTGCTGTTCCAGCCGCGCATCACCGTATAGCCATGGCTTTCGAGATATCCCGGATCGTTGCGCACTTTCGGCAGAATATCTTTGCGTGCCAGAGTTGGTGGTACGTTCCACGGCGGGTTTACCACTACGTTGTTAAGTGCACTGCTCATCATCGGCGTTTTGCGATCGGGGCGACCGACAATGACTCGCGAATCCAGCACCTGATTGCCGTTCTGATAGTAGACCAGCGAATAGGCCGGAATGTTAACCATGATCCCGGTAGAAAGCTCTGTTGGCAGCAAGCGCAATCGCTGGATGTTGAGTGCCAACACGCCAGCACGCTGGGCGGGCGTTACGTTTAACCAGTCACGCGTTGCCGGGCCAATAGCGCCATCTGCTCCCAATCCTTGCCATGCCTGAAAACGTTTAACGGCTTCCACCAGTTCATTATCGTAGGCGGCACGAACGGCAGGCGCAGGTTTACTACGAGACGTCGTTTGCTTGTCCATCGGCTTAGTTTCTACTGTTTCAACAGTAACAGCGGATGGGCTGACTACCGTGTCAGTTAGCGTGTCATCGCCAGGTAGAGTAATTTTCGGCCCCCCGTCCAACATGCCTGTGCGTTGCAATATTTCGCGCAACGCCGGTACGTCGTTACTCCACTGCCCTGGGCGCAACGTTGCTTTGCCGGTCAGTTGGGGCCACGGTTTGGTGTCACTGAGTAAGGCCAGTAACGATTCATGCATCGCTGCATATTGCGGATGCTGCGGTGCCAGACCTGCAACAAACGTCGGCAATTGACCTTTATCCAGCGCCAGTTGCCATTGGTTAATCACCGAGAGCGGCGGCGTTGAAAGCGCATAAGGTTTACTGCTATATAGCCAGCGAGTGCCTTTGACCGGAATATTTGCAATGAAATGGAGATAGCCCATCATTGCATCAGAGAGCACCACGTCGCGTGCCATCCCGTTAACACCAGGATCGGTCAGTAACTCTACCCATTTATTAAACTGCGGCTGGAAACCGGCAATCGCCACCTCTGCCAGCTGTTGCTGGAAGGCTTTAACAGCATCACGGTTTTCCCACATGGGTTGCATATCGCGTGCGGCATACAACAGTTGAAGCTGGTTAAGATAAACCGGCTTATAACCTGCGGGTAATTGAGATTCGATTTGCGTGCGGGCTTTTTCTGCCGCACCTTCAGGCAATGGCTGGATCCCCGCCATAATTGCCGTGGCTTTGGCCTGCGGGAGTGGCCCGCCCCGTTTACCTCGGCGTTTA
>OATF01000047.1_pt1 | contig 9711 bp, 10 predicted proteins | sample 1475911 | NCBI WGS metagenome assembly OATF01 (sample SAMEA2579945, study PRJEB22360) | human gut metagenome | biome: human gut; feature: human-associated habitat; material: faeces | place: Denmark | collected 2008/2010
GTTTTTCAATTGCCTCAATGGCATCAGACGGATTCATACATGTATTCCCGGTGAAAAAAGACAAAACCCCGCGCACCGGAAAGGTGGCGGGGGATTCACGGAGATAATATCTGTCTGAAATTGTTTTGAATCGATGGGATTGTTGCGTATTAACATGAAGGAGATCAGGACTTATCCGTTACTGGGTGATCTCCTTCCATGAAAATACGCCGTTATTGTTAAACAGCAGGCTGATTTCTCCGTAAAGGGGAAAATATTTATCGGCTGCATGATTATCAGGTGTGTCTGTGTTTACTGCTGTGAGTATTTTTCAGTGTATTGTGGGGGAGATGTCAGTGGGAGATATTAAATTTACGTTTATAATTATCTTACTTCTTCTGTGTGTTGTTTATAAGAGTGCACACGTAATGATATCTGTTGATACCATGTGGTTAAGTGTTTCCCTTCCTGGTCATGCGTAATGATTAAATGCTTTTGTAACACCATTCTTCCGGTCTGAATATTTATCCCGTTCTTTTTTATTTGTGCAGTGATACTGTCGGAAGAGAATTCAGTAATGTGAGGTGTCCTGGTCAGGATAACATCTGCTGAGATATTATTAGTTGAGTGTGTTTTTACTGAGCAAAAGCTGGCTTTTAATTCCTGTACTGAAACACTGTCGCTCGTCCGGGGTTAACTGAAACTGGATGATGATGTAAAATGAAGGCTGTTTTTGTGTTTGTCGAAGAAGTGTTATTTTAATCCATTCTCATCATTGGCTGGCGATTATACAGAAGTATTTGAAGAAAAAATGGTGCATTTTATCTGTGTCAGCAGGGAAGAAGTATTTTATTGATGTATCAGTATTAAATGGTTTTTGTTATTTATAAAAATGTCATCCTGTCCATAGAATATTGTACTCAGCATTCAGTGCAGGAACTGTAGTCTTCTTTATTTTATTCTTCTTCAGGAGGGGGGGTGATTCCTGAAGGCGTTATTCCCGGTGTTCTGTTTATGATTCTTCCCGGCAGGAAACCGGTATCTGCAATACCCGGGATGATGCTTTTTGTTCGTACGTGGTTGTGTAAAATTTGAATAGTGGATGTGCTCTGAAGGGAAGGAGGGGACACACAGATTCATTTTGTCTTTCTTCAGCAGCAAAACACACTGTGGTTATTATTTAACCATTAAATCAACAAAAATTTTTACCTCATATTGATTTGACTGCTATTTTTGCTATTAATAGCCAGAATTGCAGTGCTTTTATATCTGTGTGTAGTGAGGTTACTATGTCATTCGGTCAGCCTTGTGATGAGTTTCCCCTGAGTGCGCTGCCTCCACTCATTCGTGATGCCGTTATTGAAGCTCAGCAAATGACGCAGGCTCCCCTTGGGCTTGTGGCAGCGTCTGCCCTGGGCGCTGTTTCACTTGTCTGCCAGAATCTGATTGATGTCTGCAGACTGAATACACTGCGGGGGCCGGTCTCTCTTTTTTTCCTGACGCTTGCCGAGTCCGGAGAACGAAAAACCGCAGTGGACAAATTATTAATGAAGCCCCTGTATCAGCAGGAGATGCAGTTATATTCCAGATACAAAAGTGAACTGGCTGTCTGGAAAAACAAGGAAGAGCTTTTAAAGGCTCAGAAAAAAGCATTGTTGTCAAAACTGAATAAAGAACTCCGCAAAGGAGCGGATGAGTCAGAAACCCTCAGACAACTGGAAGTACTTCAGAAAAACAGTGCGGAAGAACCTGTGAGGTATAAATTCATTTTTAATGATGCCACGACTGCGGCAATTAAGAATCAGCTTTGTGGTAAATGGCGTTCAGTGGGTATTATGTCAGATGAAGCCGGTATTATATTTGATGGATATACCCTGTCTGAGTTGCCTTTTATTAACAAAATGTGGGATGGCTCTGTATTGTCTGTGGACAGAAAGAATGAACCCGAACAGATGATTGAAAATGCCAGAATGACGTTATCCCTCATGGTGCAACCCGGTCTTTTTGACCGATATATGGAGCGAAAAGGTTCTGTTGCCAGGGACAGTGGTTTTCTTGCCCGTTGTCTTATCAGTAAACCTGCAACCACGCAGGGGAAACGCTTTATTAACGGAGCTGTGATTCCGGGAGGATCATTAACGGCATTTCATGAACGATTAATGGAACTGGCCAGAGGCAGTATTGAAAAATCCAGTGAGGATGAACGGTATTGTCTGCATTTTTCGCCTGAAGCGCAAAAAATATTTATTGAGCACTATAATGTTCTGGAGCAGGATTTATCCCCTTCCGGACCCTTAAGCCCGTTTCGGGGACATGTTTCAAAAAAAACAGAAAACATTGCAAGAATTGCAGCGTTATTTCAGTATTTCAGCTATGGTGAAGGGAAAATCTCTGCCGATATCATGACGTCTGCTGTCGTAATAAGTTCGTGGTACACAGATGAATATAAAAAATTATTTGCGTTACCTGATGAATCTGAACTGCAGCAGAAGGACGCCGAGGAGCTGTTCGACTGGCTCATTGAGGAGTGCCGCGGAGAATGCCCACCCCGTGTCAGGAAAAATTATATTCTCCAGTGTGGCCCGGGCCGGTTCAGAAACAGGAAAAAACTGAACGCATTGCTGAACATTCTTGAATCTCAGTTCAGGCTTTCTGTCGTGCCGGAAGGAAAAACCATGTATGTTCTGCTTCCCCAGATAGCCAGTTTAAAGTTGTCTGATGTCTCTGGTATTTTTACCTCGGGTTATCACTACAATAAGCTGAGAGCGAAGTAACCGGTGAGCAGTTTTTCTCCATTATGCTTCAGACTTAGATGATTGATTATTATGGAGATTTCATCACCGATATTCAGATGTATGAATATCGGTGATGAACTAAAGCTCAGGAGTTGCGTGGTGGTGATGAATCAACAGGCATATAACTGATACCCGCCGGTCAGAAGTTCCAGCCTGCGACTTTCCTGTCTGCGTGCCCGCAGTCCGGCGTTCAGGTGCAGCGTGTGACAGAACGCACGGAGAGCGAAACGGCAGGCAGACAGGCCGTTCAGTCAGCCCTGGCACCCTGCCCGGATACCAGCTTCCCTGAAACAACTGGCATCAGGTGCGCTTATCGTCAACCGTTGTGCGGTATGCCAGGAGCACGTACTGATCCATCAGATCCGTCAGTGCTGCGCTCTGCTTCTGACGGTTGATGATCCATTCCTCCAGCTCTTTTTCTGATTTCCGTTTCAGATTCTCCGTCCAGTCGTCAAGGCAGTTTCCGGTCATTAAATCAAGCCAGCAAAGCCAGACCAGTTTGAGGCGCAACTCCGTGCCACCAAACTGACGGAAGAGGCTGATCAGTTTATTTGCCAGCGAACGCTGCCTCAGACGTTCACATTCAGACAGGAGAATGCCTTCCAGCATCGGATGATGAACCAGCAGATGTTCACTGGTGCATAAATTCACTATCAGATCATCATCCAGGGGCGGCGTGGTCCGTTTGTCCGGACCATAAATCAGCCGGTGCAGACTCTGGGGTACGATGGCAATCTCCGGTTTTTCACCATTGAATGACACCCACCCGGGCGTCAGATTATGGAAGTAGTAGATATTCGGATGACACACGCCCCAGGATACGGCGTGCCGGGTGAAGCCGGTCAGCCATTTCTGGTAGCTTTCGTGGAGCAGCTCGTAACGGGTCTGATACTGTGGTTTCATTTTCATATTCCTCACGGGGGATAACAGGCAGCAGAACGCCGCCGGCAGGCCGGAGACTGCGTCTGCTGCAGATGAACGGTTAAGAATTACGGACGGGACTGTGCAATACGCGCCTGCAGCCAGGCTTCCACTTCGCTTTTCAGCCATCGGGAGCTGCGGCCCATTTTGATGGGCGCAGGAAAGTCACCATCCTTGATGAGTTTGTAAAACCACTTATCGGTCAGGCCGGTCAGTTGAGTGATAAATGCCATGTCGACCATCTGGTCATCCATCAGTGAAACTGGGGTGATCATGAGAATGTTCCTCCGGATGTTGTTAAACCAGCCGGTGTGGTCATGAAAACAACGCACCACCTTCACCGGCATAACAACCGGGGAGAAACGTAAAAAATAATCGGGAATGTGACCGCCAGGAGATAAACGGGGAGGTTACGGTGGCTGAGCCGTACCGGTATGCCGGGTGGTTGTTACGAAACGATGCTTCCGCACGCGCGCGCGATAAAGAAGGGATGATTTTCGTGAGGAAGAGGGGAAAACTGGCGTTCTGATAATTGCAGAGTTATTTACGGGGCGGTTACGATGGGGCAGACCGTGTCCGGTGGGCAGGCGACAGGTATCACCGATGGGATAAGACTGTCTGATTGGTATTATAAATATATAAGAGAGATCAAACACATGAGATCAAATACATGAGTTCATATATGTGAAATAAACACGGTGAGTGTGATCAGTGGGCATGATGAGAACGCAGTAGCAACAGACTGCGCTATCCCTGATAGCTGGCGTATAACCTGCGTATATAAAACGTACCAGCAACGCACGTGAACAGAGTGCATTAAGCATCCGTCGTTGACACCGACCTGGTGAGTGACAGTCTGAGAGACCGGTTAAGTGGTGGTACGGGAGTAATGAGTTTGGGGAGGGTACCAGAATGTCAGTCTGGTACGGTATGCTGACAGTATCACGTTAATTGCAGCATAAAGTGATGAGAGGCTAATGGAAGTTAAAACCAGAGCAGTTCCGTCGTTGTTCATCCCGGGAGACACTGGAAAAAGTGATTTCCCACACGCGTTATAAGCTTACTCCAGCGGAGATGGAAGCCTTCAACTCTGCGGTCGATCACCGACTGGCAGAACTGACAATGAACAAGCTTTACGATCGTGTTCCCGCTTCAGTCTGGAAATATGTCATCTGAGCGTTCGGTAATCACAACTGCATCGCGCCAGGTGTTATCCGCTTTGTGATTCTTATTGGCTCTTCTCAGGTTATTAAAAGCTGAATATGTTCCTGTTGTCGGGAACCAGGATAATACCGGGAGCGTTAAGCGGTATAGCGACAACAAAGAATTCGAAATCAAAAGGGAATGGTGCCGGAGGCGTGGGCGGTAATAGGCTGATTTTCAGGTATTACCGGCTTACAACGTGTGGTTGATATTGAGGGGCTGTGAGTTTCGCGTATTTGTCAGAAACCCAGATGAGTTTTCCTGTATGGGACGAAATAAGGCAGCGGCAATCCCTGGAAAATTTAATATGGTATGAAGGAGAACCTGTCGGTTACGCTTAATATACACGGTACACTGTCAGCTCAGGGGATACATGAACCGTTATCTCACCAGCTACACAGTATACACACACTGACGCTGACAGTAGTCAGCAGGACCACAATAATCAGCGCCAGCAGTATGGTAACGATACGGTCTGTATTCCGGTAGTAGCCGAAGGGGTCGACAGAACCACAATACGGGCAACACACTGTATTATTAGTAATCGCGTTTCCACAGTCCCTGCACTTCTTTTGCGTATCACCATAACTCCCTCCTCACAGCCTTACCCGTAACCGGTTTTTTACATTAAAAAACAACGCTGAAAATTCAACCGTCAGTCCGGAGACGACCGTTCGGGTTATCACAGAGTGCCTGAGACAGTGTCCTGCCGGAGGTCACTTCAGGGACTCTGCGCATTTTTTACGACGTGGCTATTCCGTATGAACCATACGGAGATTTAACCATGACCTACAAATACAACCCCTTCTGGCAGCAACGTATTCGTGAGACGGTGCGGCACGCACTGAATGTTCATCCCCGCCTGACGGCATTGCGGGTTGACCTGCGTCTCCCGGATGTACCGGCAGCAACGGACGCAGCTGTGATATCCCGCTTCATCAATGCCCTGAAAGCCCGAATCGACGCTTACCAGAAACGTAAGCATCGGGAAGGTAAACGCGTGCATCCCACCACCCTGCATTACGTCTGGGCCCGGGAGTTTGGGGAGTTCAAAGGTAAAAAACACTATCACCTGATGCTGCTGGTCAACCGGGATACCTGGTGTCGTGCCGGTGATTACCGCGCTCCGGAGTCTCTGGCCGGGATGATTAAACAGGCGTGGTGCAGTGCCCTGGGAGTGGATGTCGGGTGCCATGCCACGCTGGTGCATTTTCCGGCCTGGCCGGCGGTGTGGCTGGCGCGTAATGATGACACCGGCTTTCAGCAGGTGCTGGAACGTGCTAACTATCTGGCGAAGGAGCATACCAAAGCTCACTGCACCGGTGAGCGCAACTTTGGCTGCAGTCGTGGCTGAGCCAGACAGACGAGTTATCTGACTTCAGTGTGATGACGTGTTCACGGCCACCACACTGATTTTCCCTTATGAGACTGAACTGAAACCGCCATTCACACCTGACCACGCTGCCCGTACCGGGACGGCTGTTGCCTGCGTGTCGTCTGACGGTAAGGAACATATACTATGTACGCAAAATCCTTTCTCGCTCTTGATGGCAACGGACGTCTGACGGGCGCCCGTACAGCACAGGCCGCACCTTATGCTCACTACACCTGCCACTTGTGTGGCAGTGCACTCAGATACCATCCGCAATACGACACTGAACTTCCCTGGTTTGAACACACTGACGACAGGCTGACAGAGCACGGTCAACAGTGCCCTTATGTCAGGCCGGAGCGCAGAGAAATACAGTTGATTAAACGTCTGCAGCAATTCGTCCCGGATGCCTTACCCGTGGTGCGTAAAGCCAGCTGGCACTGCAGACAATGTCACCACGATTATTATGGGGAGCGGTACTGCACACACTGCCAGACCGGAGGTTTCAGTCTTCCCCGGACAGCTCAGCAACTGTCTTGAACGTAAAAATTATGGAGCAACGTGATGGTACGATTCATTCCATTCTTCGTTCTTTCTGAGCATTGCGTTCAGGATAGTCAGCAGCTTGCGTATACAGGCAACCAGCGCCACTTTTTTGGGTTTTCCTGCGGCAAGCAGTCGCATGTAAAACACCTTTATTACCGGGTTAAAGCGGGTTGCGACAAGCGCTGCCATGTACAGGGCTGTTCGCACACCAGCCCTGCCGCCAAAGATGGTTCGTCGCCCTCTCATCGTGCCCGAGTCCCGGTTTACTGGAACCATACCGACAAGCGCACTGATTTCACGCCTGGAGAGGTTACCCTGTTCGGGTACTTCCGCCAGCAGCGCAGCAGCCGTCATGGTGCCAACACCTTTAATATTGCTCAGTCGCTTAGCAAGCTCTTTGAAGTGGCTATGGATATGGCTGTTCATGTCAGCATCTAGTCGCGCAAGCTCGTCTTCCAGTGCTTTGATGATGATATTAATGCTTTTCCTGTTCTATGGATGAGCAGGGTGCAACCGGTTTCTCTCGGCAACCAGCATCGTAATCAACTGCCGCCTACGAACTACCATTGCAGTGAGAACCTGACATTCAGTATCCGGCAGTGCTCTGATAAAGCGTTCCCGCTCCGGATGCCGGTTGAGAACCTCAGCCATCTGGTAAAGCACTCTGGCATCAATACTATCAGTTTTCGCGAGGTATCCCATGGTGCGGGCAAAGTCACGAGCTTGTCTGGGGGTAACCACGGCAAGCTCAAAACCTTCTGCCTGAAGCGCACAGACTATGGCGGTTTCAAGTCCTCCAGTGGCTTTCATTAAAACCAGCGCAATGGCGTACATTCTCAACTCAGCAATGATGGCCTCAAAGCCATCACTGTCATTGCCGACAGAAAATTGTTCAATAGCGCTGCTGGCGGCAATATCCAGTATCGCTTTCGAAACATCGATACCCACACAAAGTGAACCTGGCTGACTCATGATTACCCATCCTTGCAAATGCGTTATGGCGTACTGACAACTGTTCGGGTTTCAGATGAGTGGCTCAGTGTATGCGCCATTCGCTGAGCTACGGGCTATGAACCCCTTGAGGGATCGGGCTGCATACACCTTGCCAAATCTAATCACAGTTATTTTAACCAATTGTCAAGATACAAGGAGGAGATATGCGAATTCTGAACTGCTATATGGCGAATGACAGCAAAGGCCATTTTGTTACGGCGAAAGAAGCCGCGAAGAACAACCGACAGGACGTTTTGTGCTGTGTGTCCTGTGGTTGTCCGTTAACACTTAAGCGGGGCAATGACGGACAACCGCCGTGGTTTGAACATGACCAGATGACTGTTGCTGCGAAAATCCTGCTGCGATGCACCTGGCTTGACCCGGCAGAGAAAGAGGCCCGTCGTTTGCATCTGCAGGGCATGACGGTTCCGGATTATACGGTGAAGGTGAGAAAGTGGTTTTGTGTGATGTGTGACGAAGATTATGAGGGGGAAAAGTGCTGCCCGCGTTGTGGTACCGGGGTATACAGCAGGGATAGGGGGGCTGCAGGAGGGCAACTGGAAGGATAGGAACTGAGCGGTTCAGTCGCGGAAATCAGTTGCAGAGCTGTAATGATATCTCCGGGAGTGCTGCGTTGGTAGGGGCATCCCGGGATAGAGAAATTTTAGCACTTTGCCCTGAATGATTGTAGACGTCCCGAGTACTCGTACCGGCCTGAGTTATTACAGTTAGATATTCGCTTTTTCTCCCGCATACTTCACAGCTGTCAACGACGGATGAAAAGTGGTTCTTCCGCAACTTGGGTGGAAGAAAATGGATGAAACTTTCTGGTGAACAAAGATCTAAGCTGATTTAAGTTATGGGCAACGCAATGCACTCTCTTAAGACACTTCTAAAGTTACCTTGCGGATGGCGATGCAGTCGACAAATTATTAGCTCTGACGGTATAACCCTCCATCTCCACGGAAAACGCAAAACAGCACAATGTCCTGAATGCTTTAAGCGTAGCGACTCTGTTCATAGTTGTCGTCGGCGCCGGATACAGCATCTACCCTGCTCAGGGCAGACGCTATGGCTTGTATTTTCCGTCCGCCACTGGTACTGCCGTAACCCGGCTTGTTCACGTAAAATTTTTGCCGGGTCGCTTGCCCCCTTCGCCGGTTCACACCAACAGTCTTCACAGGCGTTACAAAATTTACAACGTCAACTGGGATTAATCGCCGGAGGTGAGGCCGGGAAACGGGCTGCAACGGCAGTGGGTCTCCGTTGCAGTGCTGATACTCTCCTTCGCAGGGTTATCAATACCCCGGAGACGAAACAGTCAGGCGCGCCTCATGTCGGTATTGATGAGTGGGCGTGGCATTGGGGCCACCGTTACGGTACGTTAATATTCAATCTTGATACTCACCGCCCCCTGGTCCTGCTTCCCGGCCGTGATCAGCGTACGCTGGCGACCTGGTTCAGAAAAGGTCCGGAAATACAGGTTGTATCGCGTGATCGCAGTGGAGTCTATGCGACAGCTGAGGTAGCCTGAGTTTAACGGACACTCCTTCCTGAAATAGAATGGCATCAGAAGGAGCTAATAATGAGCAGAAAAACCCAACGTTACTCTAAAGAGTTCAAAGCCGAAGCTGTCAGAACGGTTCTTGAAAATCAACTTTCGATCAGTGAAGGCGCTTCCCGATTATCTCTTCCTGAAGGCACTTTAGGACAATGGGTTACCGCCGCCAGAAAAGGGCTCGGTACTCCTGGTTCCCGCACGGTGGCTGAACTGGAATCTGAAATTCTGCAACTGCGTAAGGCGTTAAATGAAGCTCGCCTTGAGCGAGATATATTAAAAAAGCAACTGTAGATTCAATCTGTCAATGCAACACCCCTTTCAATTATCTCTTTCGGTGTTTT
>OATF01000064.1_pt1 | contig 3548 bp, 5 predicted proteins | sample 1475911 | NCBI WGS metagenome assembly OATF01 (sample SAMEA2579945, study PRJEB22360) | human gut metagenome | biome: human gut; feature: human-associated habitat; material: faeces | place: Denmark | collected 2008/2010
ATTATTACTTTATTAGTTTTCACGCTGTCTTGCGTCACCAGCACGTTGCAGAGCTTGACCAACATAGTTAATACTTAAGGAAATTACCAAAAGCAAGATAGTAGCAGGCAACCACAACCATGGACGGTTAATAACGTTAACTGGGTCATTGGCAAAACCAATCAAAGTACCAAGTGATGGCGTAGTACTTGGTAAACCATAGTTCAAGAATGACAAACTAGTTTCAATACCAATGTTACCAGCAATACTCAAAACAACGTCAATGATAATCATTGAAGTAATGTTTGGCAAAACTTCACGGAACATAATCTTAAAGTTAGATGAACCTGAAGTCTTAGATGCCAAAACATAGTCACGACCACGCTGCGATAGGACGAACGAACGGAAGTAACGTGCCGTGACCGTCCAACCAAACATCGCAATCAAGAATACCAAAGTTACGGCATTGTAGTTAGGAATAACAGTAGTCAAAACAATAATAATTGGCATTTGTGGCAAAATCTGGATAAAGTCAACTATTCTCATGATAACTGAGTCAATTGCTCCACCAAAGTAACCTGAAACCAAACCAACTACCAAACCAACAATTTCAGTAATTACAGTAACTGAAATACCAATCATGATTGAGTTACGTCCACCCATGATGAGCAGCTTCAGAATGTCACGACCACCATCATCAGTACCTAACAGGTGGCCTGCTTCACCCCAACCATAATATGAATCGGCAATGTTCATTTCAGTTACTTGAGCACGGTTTAAGAATAATGAACCACCAAAAGTGAACAGTAGCAGATTTTGAACGCACAATTTCGTGCATAGCCACCTTGAATCCAGAAGGTGGGAGAGTAGCCTTTTGCTTTGCGTCTTCTTTAGTAGCTTTCTTTGTAGCTTTTTCTTTCTTATCAGCCATTTTTTCTCTCCTCCCTATTGAATTCTAATACGTGGGTCAATAATACTCATAATGATATCTGACAATAAGTTACCAATTAGGGTCAAGATACCAAAGATCAAAATCAAAGCAGTCAAAGTAGTGTAGTCACGTTGACCAATTGAGTCAAGGAACAACTTACCCATACCAGGGTAACTAAATACACTTTCAATGATCATTGAACCACTAAGCAAACCGGTAATAGTGTTACCAAGGAAGGCAGCGATTGGCAATAATGAGTTACGTAAAATGTGCTTGTTGAAGACGACATTTTCAGGCACACCCTTACTACGAGCGGTTCTTACGTAGTCTTCAACCTTGTTATCAACAATCCCAGTTCTTAAGTACTGAACAGTACCAGTAGTAGTAATCAAGGCATACAGAATTGCTGGCAAAATCATGTGATAGATTCTACTGCCAAGTACGCCCCAGAAACCAGAGGCACTAGCTGAAACAGAACCAGAAATTGGGAACCAGCCCAAGGTGAAACCGAAGAGCCACAAACCTAAGATGTAGAATACGAATCCTGGGGTAGCCAAGGTGATGTAGTTAAAAATTCTAACACTAGTATCTTGCCATTCGTCTTGGTGACGACTTGAAGTAATACCAAGAGGGATAGCAATACTATAAGTCAAAATAGTAGTTAAAAGTGATAACCAGAAGGTGTTATTTGCACGGTCGGCAATCAATGAAGTTACAGGAACGTGCTGGATGTAACTTGTACCAAGATCACCATGGAACAAGTTGCCCACCCATCTAAAGTATTGCACGTACCATGGATCAAACAGACCTGCAGCCCGTTTTAAGGCTTCAATTTGTTTAGGGTCGGTGTTAGGGTTAATTGATCCACTGAATGGGTCACCAGGCATCATTTTAGCCAAAAGGAAGACCAGCAAACTCAAGATAATCAATTGAGGGATCATGATTAACAAACGCCGTAAAATCGTTTTCCACATGCTTAATCACTCTCCTTTTCTTCTAATTCTTCAAGTTTAGCTTCGTGGGCCATATCTTTTGGCAAAGCTACCCAGTGCTTAGGTGCTACTTGTTGTAATGGATATACACGACCATCCTTGTCGTACCATTTACTTTGATTTTCTTCAAATTCTTTTTCAACTTGTTCGCGATGTTTCTTGTGTTCTTCACGATGTTCAACATCAACTTGAGGAATAGCGGAAAGCAAACGCTTAGTATAGATGTGAATTGGGTGCTTGTAGATTTCTTCACGGCTACCTAATTCAACCAAACGACCACGGTGCATGATTGCCAAGTTTTCTGACATGTGCTTAACAACACCCAAGTCGTGTGAAATGAACAAGTAAGCAATGTTGTATTGTTGTTGAATGTGCTTCATGAAGTTCAAAACCTGTGCTTGAACTGACAAGTCCAAAGCAGACGTTGGTTCATCCGCAACAATTAACTTAGGGTTAGTAGCAACGGCACGAGCAACACCGATTCTCTGACGCTGACCACCTGAGAATTCATGTGGGTACTTGTAGATCGCATCACTAGGCATCCCTACAATATCCAACAATTCTTGAACACGATCACGTTCTTGATCAGTAGTCAGATTTTCAAAGTTTCTAATTGGCTCTGCAATGATATCTTCAATTCTCTTTCTTGGGTTCAAACTTGACATTGAATCCTGGAAGATCATTTGAACATCTTTATTATAATCAAGCTTCTTACGGTTGCTTGCCTTAGTTACGTCCAAACCCTTATACATGATTTGACCACTTGTAACTTTTTCAACCCCAACAATCGCCTTACCGGTAGTAGATTTACCAGAACCAGATTCACCGATTAAACCGTAAGTTTCACCTTCACCAATTGAAAAATTAATCCCATCAACGGCACGGACATAATCAGTAATTCTGTTCCAAAATCCAGAGCGAATTGGGTAATAGACCTTTAAATCTTTGATTTGAATAATTTCTTTTGCCATAAACTACTCCCCACTTGCTGTCTTTTCATCCTCAAAGTGGAATGACTTCCAGCAAGTACATCTTACCCAGTGACCTGGCGCAACTTCATGCACCTTAGGTTCTTCTTCATGTGCGCTAGCAGGAATCCAAGGAATTCTTGCAGCAAATCTATCACCAGTACGTGGCATATTCTTCAAAGATGGCACAGTACCGTGAATTACATGAAGATCTTCATCCGTATCGTCTGATTGAGGCATTGAGTTAAGTAATGATCGAGTATATGGATGAAGTGGTTTTCAAAAATTGTCTTTACATCAGATTTTTCAACAATTTGACCAGCATACATGACTGCAACTTCATCAGCAGTTTCTGCTACAACACCTAAGTCGTGAGTGATCAAAATAATCCCTGAGTGAGATTGTTTTTGAATATCTTCAAGCAAATCCAAAATTTGAGCTTGAATAGTAACATCCAAAGCTGTTGTTGGTTCATCGGCAATAATAACTTCAGGCTTACATGCAATCGCCATCGCAATTACAACACGCTGACGAAGCCCACCAGACAACTCATGTGGGTACATTTCGTACATTTCTTCAGGCTTTGGCATTCCTACTTGATTAAACAATTCAATGACACGTGCGTGACGTGCCTTTTCGTTCATATCAGTGTGGTAATAAAGAGTTTCAGCAACTTGG
>OATF01000074.1_pt1 | contig 2984 bp, 2 predicted proteins | sample 1475911 | NCBI WGS metagenome assembly OATF01 (sample SAMEA2579945, study PRJEB22360) | human gut metagenome | biome: human gut; feature: human-associated habitat; material: faeces | place: Denmark | collected 2008/2010
CGTAAGATTGATAGTCAATTCGTCGATTACCTCAAGAAATCTTTTCGTTACAGTAAAACTGAATCTTTGCAGTCAGCTTTAAAGACCTTCATTCAGTTATCTCTCAATGTAATTATCCTCTGGGTAGGGGCTAAGGTTGTAATGAACGGGCAGATGAGCATTGGTCAATTAATGACCTTCAACGCATTACTATCGTATTTTGTAGATCCACTTCAGAGCATTATTAATCTACAATCAGCTAATGTAGCACAAAATCGATTGAATGAAGTATACATGGTTAAGAGTGAGTTCCAGAAAGATGCTCAGATTAGGGATGCCAAGCAATTAGCAGGTGAGATTGAATATCATCATGTTGACTATCATTATGGCTATGGAGTCGATGTATTAAAAGATATTAATTCCTGAATTGTCAAATTAAGTGCAACAGTTAGGTTATGAAGAGATATATTGCTTGAAGAGTTCCTCTGCTGTGTGATATTGGAGGATTCGGCGATATTTGTGGTTAATGGCATCAGTTGCCTGTTGAACATAAGCTTTTGACTTGTCTTTCATGCTCTTGCCCTTAGGGAAGAATTGACGCAAAAGACCATTGCAGTTCTCATTGGTGCCCCTTTCCCATGGAGAATATGGGTGAGCAAAGTAAATCTGGCAGCCCTTGATCTTGGTCATATCCGCAAACTCAGAGCCATTGTCAAACGTGATTGATTTAAACCAGGCAGGATGTCTGTCAATCTCCTTTTGAAGCAGCCTTTGGCATGTGCTTGCCCGATAGTCAGGAATCTTGATAACTACTTCAAAGCGTGTGGTTCTTTCAGTCAAAGTCATTAAAGCAGGCTGATTCTTGCGTCTGACGCCTTTAACCAGATCTCCTTCCCAGTGCAGCGGAGCTTTTCTGTCTTCAATCTCTTTAGGACGCTGTTCAATGGAATTGCCAAGATGCTTCTTGTGCAAAGCGTGACCGCCATGGCTGTGATGACGCTTGTTCCTGCGTCTTTTGAGCTTCATAGGCAGATCAATATTGCTTATGTCCAGCAAGCCCTGATCAATATAGCGATAGACGGTTGGTGTGCTGGGACAAGGGTAGCCTGGCATAGTCCTTTTGAATTCACCAACGAACTCATCGATGCTGGTGGCATCAAATTTAGCTTTAAAGCGTCTGGAGAGCATTCTCAAAAAGACAGCATAATGCTTCAATGGATTGCGCTGATAGCAGTTTTTGCGACGCTTCTCATAATAAATCTGTGCAGTATCAGCGTAATAGTGCTCATACAATAAATAGCTGCTGTCTCTTTGCAGGACGCTTCCGCGTTTGATTTCGCGACTGATTGTCGACTTATGGCAGCCAACTTCTTGAGCGATAACAGTACGGGAAGTTATGCCGGAATCCAGCATTGCTTGAATTTGTCCACGTTGTACGCTGGTTAATTGATGATAGTGCTTAGAAATGCTAGAATTTGAATTGGTCATGAAGATCTTCCTTTCTTGATTTTTCGTCACTTCAAGTTTAGGTCTTCATGGCCTTTTTGTTTAACACTTAGTGTTGCACTTCAATTTTAAATCCGGGATTTATTAATCTAATTGGTCTAGCTAAGTTAACTAAACAAGTCAATTTTAAGCGTAAATCCACCGTTTCATTAACCATGATTATCTCTTGGCTGATGTCAGTACATTTTGCTCGGCTTTCTTTATTCAGAGCTAAGGATGACAAACGTTTTTCCGTTAGAACTGCTCGCAATGTACTTAACGATGGAAGAATCAACTGGCAAAAACTATTATGCTTGATTGCAGCCCGGCTCATTGGCTGCTTAAAACCATTTATCGATAAAAGACGCCGACTTGCTTTTATCGTTGACGATACGCTGATGGCTCGGTCTTTTTCTAAAAAGACCGAATTGCTAGCTAAAGTCTATGACCATGACAAGCATGAGTATTTGAACGGATATCGTGGTTTAACTTTAGGCTGGAGCGATGGCAATACCTTCTTGCCGGTTAACTTTGCCTTGATGTCAACCAAAACCAAGAAAAATATGATTGGAGCTGCTCCCATTACTGCTGATGAACGTTCAATTTCTGGTAAAAGGAGAAATCAAGCTCAGAGAAAGATGAATGATGTAACTGTAGAGTTGATTAGACAAGCCTTACGATTAGGAGTAGAAGCTAAATACGTCTTATTCGATTCTTGGTTTTCTTCTCCAAGAATGTTTTGGATTTTAAAGAAGATCGGTTTAGATGGACTTGGCATGATCAAGAAGAGTTCAAAGATTTATTACATTTATCGCCATCGCCGCTATAGCGTTAAAGACTTGTATGATCGTTTGGCTGCTTCAAACATCCGTAAAAAGAAACATTATCTTTATTCAAGCATAGTTGAGGCTCAATATCATGGACATAGCTTTTTATTAAAGCTCGTCTTTGTCTCCAACCGTGGAAACAAGAACAAGTATTTGGTTTTAGCTACTACTCAGACAAAGCTTAGCCCTGAAGAAATCATCCAACTTTATGGTCGTAGATGGCAAATTGAAACATATTTTAAGACGTCTAAGCAATATCTTGCTTTAGATAAATCTCAAGTTCAAAGCTATGATGGCCAATGTGGCTATATCGCAGTTACAGCAATAACTTATGATCTATTGACCTGGCAGGAAAGACAAAATACAGATGATAAGACAATCGGAGATTTATTCTATCTAATGAACGAATCCTTACCTGATATTAGATTCGTAGATGCATTGGTCTACTTAATTTCAGAATTAAAAGAGCTTAAACAGAATAGTTTTGAAAAGATAGATGAAGTAATCAATGACTTTATTAACCAACTGCCACGATTCATACAAATTGCACTGAAACAGATCATATAAAAACTAATTACGTCTAAGAAAGCTCAATAGTGACAGGACTTGAGCTTGATTTTGGTGCTTTCAATTTTCAGTTATTAATAAAATCGTGAATATGATCCCCAGTATTATTGATAATTTGATCAAGAC
>OATF01000115.1_pt1 | contig 2157 bp, 3 predicted proteins | sample 1475911 | NCBI WGS metagenome assembly OATF01 (sample SAMEA2579945, study PRJEB22360) | human gut metagenome | biome: human gut; feature: human-associated habitat; material: faeces | place: Denmark | collected 2008/2010
CGTTCTAGTGTTTTGCGCAATGTTTTGGTAGGCCGCGTAGCTTACTACCCAACTTGGAAGACTACTTTTAACTTATTCAGTAAAGAAGATAAACAAAAGGCTTATGAAGCTTTACAACAAGTTGATTTGGCCGATAAAGTTTATGCACGTGCTGACGAGTTATCAGGTGGTCAACAACAACGTGTAGCTATTGCACGTGTGCTTATGCAAAATCCAAAGATCATCTTGGCTGATGAACCAACTGCATCACTTGATCCACAGACTTCAGTGAGAGTCATGAATGACTTGAAGATGCTTAATGAAAAATACGGCATGACCGTAGTTGCTAACTTGCACAGTATCGAACTTGCACAACAATTTGGTGAAAGAGTAATCGGTATCCGTGCTGGTCAAGTAGTTTACGATGGCAAGATGAAAGATACTCCTAAGTCTGTCTTCACTAATATTTACAATGGTGGTAACGGCAGCGAGGAGGATGAATAATGCCTGAACAAGTAAATCAATTGCCTAAGCGTAAGTTCAAAGTAATGAACTTGGTTTGGACAATCATCATGATTGCAGGACTATTTATTTCAATCAATGTTACTAACACGCACATTAGTGTCTTGTTTGAAAACTGGAACCAATTTGCTGACATCTTTATTCAAATGTCTCATCCAGATTGGAGCTACTTGAACGTTGTTTGGCCTAAGTTGATTGAAACCATCAAGATGGCTGTCTTGGGTACGGTAATTGGATCTGTTGTCGCATTTATCTACTCATTATTGATTGCCCGTAACATCGTTAAGAACAAGGCTGTGACTGGCATTCTTCGTGTGATCATGAACATTGTCAGAACCATTCCTGACTTGCTTCTTGGTGCGATCTTCGTAGCTATCGTAGGTATCGGTCCAGTTGCTGGTATCTTGGCTTTAGCAGTCTTCACCTTTGGTGTGGTTGTTAAGTTGTTCTACGAAGCAATCGAAACAATTGATCCAGGTCCAATTGAAGCTTTGACTGCCGTAGGTGCAAACAAATTGCAAATTATACGCAGTTATGCCACAAATTATCACTTACTTCATTTCATATGTTCTATATGTATTTGAAATCAACGTCAGAGCATCAACAGTCCTTGGTTATATCGGTGCCGGTGGTATTGGTTTGAACTTGCAACAAACTTTGCAGGTCTTCAATTACGCTCAAACTGGTACGATCATCATCGTTATTATCGTAGTTGTTGTCTTGATCGACTACGTTTCATCTAAGTCACGGGAGGAGTTAATGAAATAATGGATACTACAATGAAAAAATTACCCGCTAAACCCGTTGACCGTAAGAAACAAGTTGCACATTGGCTAATTGCAATTGCCACTATCGTAATTATTGTTTGGTCATGTACTGGTATTAACTTCGGTGGTATTAAAGCCACTGCTGGTCAAATTGCCGGTACAATCTTCTCAGGTATTTTCCATCCTGACTGGAGCTATGTTTACAATGGCTCAGGTGAAGACTTGGTCTCACAATTGTGGCAAACCATTTGTATCGCTTTCTTAGGTACATTCATTTCCGCAATTATTTCATTGCCATTTGCCTTCTGGGCAGCTCACACCAAGCACAAGCATTGGTACACTTCAAGAATCGGTAAAATTGTTTTGGCAATTATCCGTTCATTCCCTGAAATTGTTCTTGCTTTGATGTTCATCAAGGCCGTGGGTCCTGGTTCTGCAGCCGGTGTTTTGGCATTAGGTTTCCACTCAGTTGGTATGCTTGCCAAGTTGTTCTCGGAAGCTATTGAAAACTTGGAAGAAGGGCCAAACGAAGCTGTTATTGCAGCCGGTGGTTCTAAGTTCCACGTAATCATGTTTTCAACTATGCCTAACTTGATGCCAGCTTTGATTTCTAACACCTTGTATCGTTTTGATGTTTCCATTCGTTCCGCATCTATCCTTGGTTTGGTAGGTGCCGGTGGTATCGGTTATCCATTGATTATTGCTTTGCAATATCGTCAATGGGACCGTGTTGGTATCATTTTGCTAGGGATCATCATTATGGTGGTGATCATCGACTGGATTTCTGGTTGGATCAGAAAGAAGTTAGTCTAATTCCCAAAATTTGAATATTAAAGAAAGCGAAGACGAAAAGTCAATGTCATTAAGTTAAGACATTGACATTATATCG
>OATF01000136.1_pt1 | contig 1918 bp, 2 predicted proteins | sample 1475911 | NCBI WGS metagenome assembly OATF01 (sample SAMEA2579945, study PRJEB22360) | human gut metagenome | biome: human gut; feature: human-associated habitat; material: faeces | place: Denmark | collected 2008/2010
TCGCGTTGAACAAAAAGATTTGATTAATAAGAAATACTTGCCTGAAGCAGCTAAGTATATGAAGACAGCGCAGAAGACGAACACGATGACTAAATATATTCCTTACTTTATTAAGGGAGTTGGCTATACCATCGTGATCACGATTTTCTCAGTGTTAATCGGGATCATCTTAGGGATGCTCTTAGCCTTAATGCGTTTGTCCAAGAATAAATTGCTGCACTGGATTGCAGTTTGCTATATCGAATTCATTCGTGGTACGCCACAAATGGTGCAAATTTTATTTGTTTACTTTGGTGTTGGAGCATTAATTTCTAACCTGTCAGCTGTTGTAGCGGGGATTATCGCAATTGGGTTGAACTCTGGTGCTTACGTTGCAGAAGACATTCGTTCTGGTATTGCTTCAGTAGCTAAAGGACAGACTGAGGCGGCTAGATCATTAGGTCTTTCTCAAGCTAAGGCTTACCGCTATGTAATTATTCCTCAAGCTTTGAAAAATATTTGGCCGGCACTAGGAAACGAATTTATTACCCTGCTGAAGGACAGTTCATTGGTTTCAGTTATTGGGGTAACTGAATTAATGTACCAAACGGAATTGATTCAGACTTCGACTTACCGTGGTGTTTTACCTTTATTCATTGCCATGATTATTTACTTTATCATGACATTTACTTTAACTAGATTGCTTAATTATTTCGAAAGACGGATGAAACACAATGACTAAAATGATCGATATCCAACATTTGAAGAAAACTTTCGGCAAAAATGAGGTTCTGAAAGATATTTCTGCGGAAGTAGATAAGGGCCAGGTTATCTGTATTATCGGGCCATCTGGGTCAGGTAAGAGTACTTTCTTGCGTTGCCTGAATGTATTAGAGCGTCCTACGACTGGTAAAATTGTTTTTGATGGAACAGACTTGGCTAGTCTAAAGGATGGTAAGGAACTTGATCAATTGCGGGAAAAGATGGGAATGGTTTTTCAGAACTTTAACCTTTTTCCTAATATGAATGTAATTGAAAATATTAAGTTGGCACCGATGAAAGTCAAGGGTGTTAGTGAAGCTCAAGCTGAGAAGACTGGACTAGTCTTACTTGAAAAGGTGGGCTTGGCCGATCGTGCAAAACAATTTCCAGCTAGTTTATCAGGTGGTCAACAGCAGCGGGAGCCCTAGCAATGGATCCGGAAGTAATGCTATTTGATGAGCCTACAAGTGCTCTTGATCCTGAAATGGTTGGCGAAGTTTTGAAAACAATGCAAGATTTAGCTAATTCGGGAATGACAATGGTGATTGTAACTCACGAAAGGGGATTTGCTAGAGAAGTAGCCGATGAGGTCTGGTTTATGGCTGATGGCTATTTACAAGAAAAAGGCACGCCACAGGAAGTGTTTGAACACCCTACTAGTGAACGTGCAAAAGATTTCTTATCTAAAGTTTTATAATCAAAAAGGCTCAAGCATTGCTTGGGCCTTTTAATTTACTCATCTGTAATGATGGGGTTTGATAATACGTGCTGTCTTACGAAAAAATTTTGATGCCATCCTTTTTGAATTAATGCATTAAAAAAGGTGTTTTGATTATTAGGCAAAGCAGTGGCTTTGGGAATGATGACAGCACGTAAAATCTTGTTTTGAAGTAAAATTGGTGATTGCACATCTGTTTCGCTATTTAAATTAGTGGTTGCTTGATTGGTCGGCGTGTTGGTTGTATCCTGCTGAACTTGATAATTTGTAGTGTCATTAGTACTATCTTGCTTAAATAGCTTGAATCTGTACTTCTGCACGCCTTTAACGTCAACTTCATATTCATGTCCTGCAACTAGGTTAGTATTTGCGGGTGAATAAGTTAGGATCGTTCTAAAATTGCCGTAGCCACAGGAGCTGTAATTCTTAACATGAGCTGCAGTAGTAACAACTTTAGTA
>OATF01000153.1_pt1 | contig 1835 bp, 1 predicted proteins | sample 1475911 | NCBI WGS metagenome assembly OATF01 (sample SAMEA2579945, study PRJEB22360) | human gut metagenome | biome: human gut; feature: human-associated habitat; material: faeces | place: Denmark | collected 2008/2010
TCAGCCGTATCTACTGAAACCTTTTCCGCTGCCACCTTACTTTGTGAAGCAGTGTAGCCACTAAATGTTGGAGCAGTATATGCATCCCACTGAGTATTACCATCTACCCTCCACTCACTGTATGTAACTTTGCCAGTAACTTTATCAAACGTTACTTTTTGCGTGGTAATCAGCTTACCACCTGAAGGCGTAATGACTGTAATTATTCTAGTTGGAGTCTTAGTAAAAGTATCCAAGTGATCATAGTTCTTACTTGGATCACCTTGCACTGGGCCTGTTGGAACATCCCTTGGTGGAGTTTCTGGAGTAACGATAATGGTGTCGTGTTCAACCCTTACAGTTACAGTTGGAATGCCATCAGCAGTTGCAACTACTGTCTTAGAAATATCCTGTCCTGAAACAATCTTCCATCCTGCTAGAGCTTGTGGATTTACATCTACTGTTTCACTGGTCTTGCCACTAAGCGGAGTTTGCCCTACTTCTTTGCCATCACTATCAACGTAAGAAATCTTCCCCGTTTGAGTGTTGACAGTATAAGTAGCAGTGACTTCACTATTGGCAACCAGCTTTCCAGTAACCAAGTCATATACGGCAGTCCGCGTAAATTCAACGGTCTGTTTCTTTTGATCTTCTGAAATCTGAGCTAGTTGGCAATTCTTGATCTGGTGCTAACTCGTAGTTCTCTGGAAGCTTCAAATCAAGGTTATCAACAGTTGAGCCAGCAACGCCAGACTTAGTAATTGTCTGACCAACTTGCTTGTTACCTTCTTGAGTATCTTCAAATTCAATAGTTAAAGTTGCATCCAAAGTAAACTTAGCCTTTGAAGAAATATTCAGCTTGTAGTTTGGATTTGCTTTTTCAAGGGCAGTAATACTTTCTGGAGTTAAGTTAATTACATAAACGCCAGATTCAGCTGGAATTCCATTTGCAAATTCATAAGTCAAACCTGCCGGAACTGTAATAGCAGTTGGAACATTAACTTTAAAGTTTGTTCCATCATTACTGGTACAGTGCTTTCTTGACTACCAGAAATCGTTACATTTTCTTCAGCTGGACTAATTACATAAGTGAATTGACCACTTTCAGAAACTGCATAGTTAGGATTATCATCTTGCAATTTCTTCAATCCCTTAGCAGTTAAGGCAATGTAGTAAGTACCGGCATTTGTTGGCGCAGAAATTGGCTTACCATTGGCATCGACCCATTCATAATCACCAGCTGCTAGGTTAGCAGTATTCAACATTTCACCGCTTACTAAACCAGTTGGAGTGAATACACCGAAGTTGGTAGCTTGAGTGTTAATCGTTGCAGGTTGACCATCGTACGTCTTGCCATCTGCGCCCTTACTATTACCGTCAAGAACTACATTAAGATCCTTTTGTTTAATTGTGTAAGTGGCAGAGCCTAGCAGGTCTTCAGCATCCAAGGTGACATTTCCTTGACCAGCGTATTGGTTAAGGGCTTTTTGCAAGTTAACAATACCATTGGCACTCAGCTTAATCGTGTAAGTACCATCATTAACTGGTGCGCTGCCAGCATTCCAAATATAATCACCGTCTTGCAGAGCATACGTACTTTCGGTAGTTGAACCTGGGAAAGTAAAGTGAACTAAAATTTGACCATTGCTGTTAACTTGTGCAGTTGTTACAGCTGTACCATCAAATGTCTTTTGGTTAGAGCCATTAAGTTTTGCGTCAGCAGTGGCTGCAGTAACTATGTAGTTAGCTGTTGTCTTAAATGTCCACTTGTAGTTAGCACCATTATTACCAGTTAGTTGCTTAAGCTTTTCTTGACCAGCCTGTGACAATTTAACTTGGTAAGTACCGACATTCGT
>OATF01000160.1_pt1 | contig 1791 bp, 2 predicted proteins | sample 1475911 | NCBI WGS metagenome assembly OATF01 (sample SAMEA2579945, study PRJEB22360) | human gut metagenome | biome: human gut; feature: human-associated habitat; material: faeces | place: Denmark | collected 2008/2010
TATAAGCACAATTTAAGGTCAAGAGCTATCAGTGAACATGAAGCCAACAAATTCATGATTCACCAAGAAATAAAGAGCTATATAAATCAAGGCTATGATGCCATCAATATCAACTACGTTAACTTGGCTGACAGTCTGGGAACTAAAGATTATTTTCAAGTTAAGGAAGAACTAGAAAAGTATTGTGAATAATTCGTCCAGGGTAATTGGCACCAATGACGTTAAACTTCGTGCCTAGTTTATGGAGGATATAGAAATGGCAAAGGAAATAAAAGGTGAAGATGGCAAAACCTATGTCGTCAAAGAAAAGAAACCTTTGTCGTCAAAGAAAAGAAACCTTGGTATAAGCGCTGGTGGGTCTGGGTTATCATCGTGATTGTTGCAATCTTTATCGCTGGCGGTGCTTTAAGTGATGATGACGATGATGATTCTGACAGCGGTTCAGCAAAGACAGAGCAAACTGCCAAGAAGAAACCGGCATCGCATAAGAAGTCTGCTAAAACTGAATCAAGCACTCAATCTAAGGAGTCAAAGCCTAAGGAATCAAAGCCAAAGGTTCCAGAAGAATATAAGAACGCTTTAGCCACAGCAGAGGAATACAACGAAGACCAACCAATGAGTAAGGCTGGCTTGCTTGACCAATTAACTTCAAAAGACGGTGAAGGTTTTACACAAGCTGCTGGTGAATATGCTGTTAACCACATTCAAGTTAACTGGAATGAAAATGCTTTGAAGTGTGCCAAGGAATATGAAAAGACCGAACACTTATCTCGTGCAGACGTACAAGATCAATTAAGTGGCAGTGTTGATGATGGTGGCGAGGGTTTCACCCCAGAACAAGTTCAATACGCTATGGATCATTTACCAAAGTAAAGAAGGCTTAAAAATGAAACATAGATTTTTAGTAGCTGCATTGGCATCTGTAATGCTTGCCAGCGGTACTGGTGCAGTTATCGCACCTAGTCATTCAACACAAAAGCCATTAGCAAGTACTCACACCACTGGCACTGGGTAAAGGTAACCAAGGAAACACCAATATATAAGGTCAAGGTTGGACGTTATATGTATCAAAGTAAGTTAACTCATAAGACTTACATTGAGAAAGGATCAGACTTGAAGGTTATGTATTCCGGTCATGACTACCCATGGCGTGTATACGGTGGCTGGCGTGGTCACTGGGTTGCTTTAAGACAATCAGCGAACTGGTTCAAAAACGAATAGAAAACAAAAATCCTGCCTACCCTATTCAGGTAAGCAGGATTTATTACACAGTTGGTTAGAACGTTAGTTTGAAAGGATGATGATATATGCCTCGTAGAAAAGACAATGAGATCTACAAGTACAAATTGAAGTCGGGCAAGGTCAAGTACGGATTTAAAACGTATATTGGAACTGATCCAGAAACCGGTAAGGCAGTTAAGCCATCTCGCCAGGGCTTTGACAGCTACAAAGAAGCGGAAGCAGCTAAGACCAAACTAAAAGAAGAGGGTCCTAGTAAGTTTACTCATAAGAAAGAACAGAAAGAAAACCGAAAAACGGTTCAAGAAGTATATGAGATTTGGCTAGAAGTTTATAGAGCCGATGTACGTGGGTCTACGCTAAGAACTCGGAAATCTAATTGGAAGAACAACATAGAGAAAGAATTTGGAGGCGTATATATCGACGGTATCGATATTAACCACTTACAAAGCTTTGCTACTAAATTGGCGGAAACTCATATTAATTACCGTTCTATTTTAAACTTATTACACAGAGTAATTAAGTATGCTATTCTACGTGATTGGTGCGACA
>OATF01000202.1_pt1 | contig 1580 bp, 2 predicted proteins | sample 1475911 | NCBI WGS metagenome assembly OATF01 (sample SAMEA2579945, study PRJEB22360) | human gut metagenome | biome: human gut; feature: human-associated habitat; material: faeces | place: Denmark | collected 2008/2010
AATGCTGCGGCCAGAAGCTGATGCGCTGTTCATCAGGGACTATGGTGGCAACCAGCTGAGGCTGGTCATTCCCTGATGCAGCGGTTACGGAAACAGAAGATGTGGTGGAATTATGTGAAATGGTTTTCATGAAATGACTCCTTAAAGGACAAATAAATGCGTGGTTTTCAGGGTAATGGCTGAATCAGCGCAGGCTCTCCAGCAGGGTTTCCGCCATCACCCACAATGCGCGGTTGAGCTTAATGTCAGTGTCAATGCTGTGAATGGCACGGGTATGGATACGTTTTCCTTTAGCGCTGCGACCTGAAATTCCGCCTTTCAGCATATTCTCCTGAATGGTCTGATAAGCACTCCACAGGTCCTTACCGTAATCCTCCCGGCGTCGTGGCGTCAGAATGTCGGCGGTGGTGACGGGCCGATGTTCGTCACCATAACGGTAAGTCAGTGCCGCCTGTGCCAGCGCCTGGCGTGCCGGTGGCGGTAAGAGCAGCGACTGCATGGCATCACGCTTCTCCTCTATCCGGTCAAACACGCCCACCACCTCGTAAGCCCCTTCAATGACTCTGTCCACCACATTTCCCCGGTGCGGAACACGCACTTCCCCCAGAGACTGACCACAGACGCATCCGTTCTGGCAGACGAACCTGAAGTAACCCGGCAGCATCTGGTAGCTGGAGGTACCGTCATGAGAGTTGAGCAGAATAATTTCAGGGACATGTTCTCCGTTTATCTCTCCGGCCCGCCGCAGACGCAGCATGTGTTTTGTGTATCCCCGGCGGCCCGGGTCGCGCACGCGGGTCTGGCAGGCGAAGAATGGCTGAAAACCTTCCTGCTGCAGGCTTTCCAGTACGGTGATGGTGGGGATGTACGTATAGTTCTGGCTTCGGGACGTGTGTTTATCTTCCCCGAAAATCCCCGGCACATAGTGCATCAGTTCTTCGTGTGTCAGCGGACGGTCACGGCGTATCTGGTTCGCATAACCAAAACGACTGGCTAGTCGCATAATTTGCTCCTTATCGGTGGTTAAGATTTACTGGTGTAATAAATGAAAAAGCCACGTCTCCCGGAGAAGACGCGGCCTGATGGGTGAAATGAATGACGTTTATTGTCTGAGAAGACCGTCACTGGCGAGCCGCGTATTAAGCACCTTTCCGGCATCGGGTTCAGAATTCCGGCAGCGCCAGCGTCGCTGACCTTCCGCGTTGCGGATAACCCGACGGAAATGCATTCCCTGATCATCCTGGATAAACACATTGCGGTAAGCGGTTATGACAGCAACCGCCTGCCCGTATGAGAAAGATCCTTCAGCCAGGACATACTCTGTGTAACCCGGCATATCTGTTTTCTCCTGATAAATAAAAAGCCTCTGCCACGCGTTGTGACAGAGGCTGAAGCATGAAACTGACTTCAGGGATCAGTTAACGTTTTTTCCGGAAACGGTAATCAGCAGTGGATGGTAGTCCTGGGGATTGAAAACCGATAACGGCAGACTGACACGATGGCCGTTACTTTCTTCAGTTGCTTTAATGATTTCGGTTGTGGCGACATTTTCCACGCACTCCGTTTCCAGAAATGCGTCT
>OATF01000207.1_pt1 | contig 1567 bp, 1 predicted proteins | sample 1475911 | NCBI WGS metagenome assembly OATF01 (sample SAMEA2579945, study PRJEB22360) | human gut metagenome | biome: human gut; feature: human-associated habitat; material: faeces | place: Denmark | collected 2008/2010
CACCATCGTGGCGGAAGTTGAATTTTGCGGTGGCGTAGCCAGCCATCACAGACACGATGGTGCCGATCAATGCCGAGACGCCCGAGTAGATCAGGGAGTTCAGCACCCAGCGCCAGAAGTTGCCACGAGTCCAGCCAAGCAGCTTGGAATAGTTAGTGGCGATGGCATTGGGCAGCTGGTCAAGCGGCACAGCAAACCACATGCCGTTGCTACCGGTCATCTGGGCCGGCGTCTTGGTGGACGCGATGATGGCCCAGTAAATCGGGAACAGGAAGTAGATCAACACCAGTACCAGCAGCACCACGGTGAGGGTCTTCACGGCCGCGGACGGTCGCATGGAGCGAGGCAAATCGTGTTGCGCAGCCTGACGCTGCTTTTCGAGCTTGCGCTCGGCCTTTTTGCGGGCGCGTTCTTCAACGGTTGCGGAGCTCATTACTCGTTCACCTTCCTTTCGGCCAAGGTGTACAGCACGGCAAGCACACCTGCGATCAGAGCCATGACAATGGCGATGGCCGAGGCCGGACCGTCACCAGACGGGGTAATGGTGCCCTGAGAAGTGTTCATGGCCATCATCATCGGTGTATACGACTTGGAAATACCCGGATCAGCCGTAGACATGATCTGCGGTTCGTTGAACAGCTGAATGGTGCCGACGATGGAAAGCAGCATGGCCAGCAGGGCCGCGCCACGCACGTTCGGCAGCTTGATCTTCGTGGCTATCTGCCAACCATTGGCGCCGTCGATACGGGCGGCCTCATAGAGGTCATGCGGGATGGCCTGCAGTGCGGCAAGGAAAATCAGCATGTTGTAGCCGGTGAAGGTCCATGTGGTGATGTTGGCCATCGAGCCGAGCACGATGTTCTTGTTGAAGAAGTCCACATTGACGCCGATGGCGGCAAGTCCCTTGACGATCGGCGAGATTTGGCCGTTGTACAGGTAGACCCAGATAATCGAGGCCACGACGCCGGGGATGGCGTAGGGCAGGAAGTAGCCCAGACGGAAACCGGTGACATGCTTGACCACGAACGAGTCGAACGCCAGTGCGGCGATAATCATGATCGGCACCTGAATCAGGGCGTAGAGCAGCACCCTGCCGACGCCGGACCAGAAGTTGCCGGAAGTAATAGCATACTGGAAGTTCTGGAATCCTACGAATTTATTGACCAGCTCGCCACCGCCGTATGCGCCACCGCCCTCGGTGACCTGACGGAAGAAGCTGGAATAGATGGCCCAGATGATGGGCAAGATGAACACGAAAGTGAACAGGACGGCGAACGGTGCCATGAACGCCCAGCCGGTGCGGTTCTCGCGCTTCTGAGTGCCGGACCGCTTCGGCTTGGCGGCGGCACGCCTAGGTGCTTTGCCCTTCGCCTGAGTAGTGGATGCAGTCATAATACAAAACCTGTCTTCGCAAAGAACAGTAAAACAAATGACAAGGGCCACAGCGCCCCTGCAGCAATACCCCCAAACAATACGGAAGGCCGGAGTATGTGCCCCGGCCTTTCGCTATGGTGATGCGAGGCATCAGAGGTCTTGGACGGCCGGCTATTTCAAGCCGGCCCGTTGA
>OATF01000282.1_pt1 | contig 1354 bp, 1 predicted proteins | sample 1475911 | NCBI WGS metagenome assembly OATF01 (sample SAMEA2579945, study PRJEB22360) | human gut metagenome | biome: human gut; feature: human-associated habitat; material: faeces | place: Denmark | collected 2008/2010
TATTTTTTTCCTAATCAATGCAGGTTGCGTTTATTCTTTTTTCGCCAAGCAAGTTCAACTAAAAAACTAATAATTAACAAAGCAATTACTGAAATCCAAGTTAAAGTTTCGTGGTTGAGAATTGTCTGAATAAACAACAAAGCAAACAAAGCTAGATTCAATACAACAGAGCAAATCAAAATCCAGCGCTTGGCCCCAGTTTGTCCTGCAATGCGCTAAGTTAACCATGGCATACACCAATAAAAAGGCTAGGCTGGCCATCTCACCAACAGCTGATAATGGGAAAATCACAACGAAGATGCAGACAATCAGTGAAGTGATGAACAGACCCCAGTTGCCTAATACTAGCTTACCAGCCGTTGCCAAAACGTGGCCTTGATTAGCTACTGCGCCTTGAACGCCTAAGGTCATCACCACGACTACACTAGCTACAATGTAAATCACCATGACGATCCCTAATGAAAAGAACAGCGCTTGTGGCAACTGCTTTTTAGGATTTACCATACTCCCTGCAGCGTTAGTAACTACGCCAAAACCTTCATAAGTTACGTAAAGTAAACCCGCAGCAGATAGGATACCTACAATATTGCCGCTATTTGAACTAGTAATTGTCGGCACATGCAGCTTAGTTAAACCTACCGCTACAAAAGACAGTAAGATTAACAATTCAAACGCAATAATTGCCGTTTGCGCACGTGCCACTTGCTTTGAACCCATAATATTAATTGCCACAACCACGCTGACAATTCCGATACTGATTGCCTTACCTAGCCAGCCTGAGCTTGATTTTCCCAATAGTTGGCAGGCATATTCCGCAAATCCGGTCGCATATAACGCCATGGCGATAATCCAGCCGATATACTGGAAGACGTTCATCCCACCAGCTAGCAGGCCATCTCCGAATTCTTTTAGCAAAAACTTAGCGGCACCGCCTCGATCTGGATACTTCATTCCTAACTTTGAATACGAATAAACTGAAAATGCGGCCACAATGCCTCCAATTAGAAATGATACTGGCAGCCAAACACCAGCAGAGTTGGCGGCCAAGCCGAGCAATGTATATAGGCCTGCTCCCATCATGCCACCAACACCGATGGCCGTGGCACCCACTACGCCAATTGAGCCAGTCTTATTTTGTTTTTTCATCCTTTTTGCCTTGCTGTAAATTTTATTGTTACTTTAATTATATAGTTTTTCAGCAAAAAAAGCGGATCGACTACTTTCGATTCGCTTATTCGTCTTCTTTAATTACTTTCAATCGTTGCACTCTTCCAATCGCACTACCAGCACCGCAACATACGCCTAGCCATAAACCTTGTGGCCAAAAATCAAGCACATTTACTAGATTATTTTG
>OATF01000289.1_pt1 | contig 1329 bp, 2 predicted proteins | sample 1475911 | NCBI WGS metagenome assembly OATF01 (sample SAMEA2579945, study PRJEB22360) | human gut metagenome | biome: human gut; feature: human-associated habitat; material: faeces | place: Denmark | collected 2008/2010
AACAGAATAAGCGTTTAAACGCGGAAAACAAAAAACTACTCAGTGAAAATGAAAGATTACGAAAGGAGTTACACAATTATGAAGCCAAACACTAGAATTTTAGATTACGTTACCTTGGTGCAAGATGGCGTTTTGACCGTTGACGATGCACCACAGGACATCAAAGCGGAAGTGACCAAGTGGGTTCGCTACTTTGCAGGCATTAAAGACGATTCAATGGTAAAGGATCCTGAAAGCACTACCAGAAAAGAAGCAAGATGCTACTGCTTTTTTAGCTAAGAAGGTGACTGACTAATGAATTTAAGCCAACTTAATGAATATCTTTTTGTAGGATTTCTTGTCTTTGTTGCTATCTGTCAAGGCGTTTCTACCGGTATTGATTTCTTTGCTTCTAAGTCAAAGAAGCCTTTACCAAAGGAAGTCATGACCATTGACCAGATTGCGAAGTTCGTAGTAAGTGAAGCCGCAACATTAGACATTTCAGGTGCTGAAAAGAAAGCTAAGGCGGTTGAAGCTTTGCTGAACCAAGCACAAAAGGAAAACAAGCCCCTTACCGAATCCGTAGCTAAGGGAGCTGTCCAACACGCATATGACCAAATGCAAGCTGATCAAGAAAAGGCTACACAAGATGAAGATGACAATGCTCAACCAATCGGATTTGTAAGCGGTGATGATTCTGATGCAAAAGACTAAGACTTACAACGAATTTGTATTTGAATCTTTTGGAAAATCGTTTGAAAACCGAAGGATAGCCAAAAGAAACCGAATGAAAGGCGGTGAAAAAGATGTCAAACTTAACCGTATCAAAAAGAAGTTTGGGTGCTGATGTCGCAAGCTACCAATCAGAAAACGTAAGCTATGCTGGCATTAAATTTGCATTGATTAAGCTTACACAGGGCACTGGCTATATCAACCCAAAGGCAAAAGCTCAAATCAAGAGTTCACTTGCTCACGATCTTTTAACCGGCGGCTATTTTTATGCTACACACTCTAACTCTGTATCAAAAGCAAGGGCGGAAGCTAAATACGCCGTTGAAAAGGCGAAAGCCTACGGCATCCCTCTTGGTTCATACCTTGCGGACGACTGGGAACAGGGCAGTGGCAACGATGTCAACGGCTCTGTCGGTTCAAACACTGATGCTGTCATAGCAGCTATGCAAGTGATCAAGGAAGCAGGGTATAAGCCACTTGTCTATGCTGGCGCTTATGTATTGCGTAATCGCCTTAACACGGCTCGGATTATTAAATCGTTCGGGACTTGTTTGTGGGTAGCTTCGTACAAGGTCATGGGTCGTCAAGATTCACCTGACTTTAATTATTTCCCATCAA
>OATF01000295.1_pt1 | contig 1317 bp, 1 predicted proteins | sample 1475911 | NCBI WGS metagenome assembly OATF01 (sample SAMEA2579945, study PRJEB22360) | human gut metagenome | biome: human gut; feature: human-associated habitat; material: faeces | place: Denmark | collected 2008/2010
CTCGACGGTAGCCATTGTGGATTTGGGCGAAAATGTCACCAACGCCAAGGTGCAGCTGCACTGGGTGCGCTCCGAAGTGCCGGACTTTGCGATGCCGTTCTATCTGTCCGGCGGATTGCTGGCCGTGCTGGCCGTACTGTGCGCCTCCGTGTTCGCCATGCCGCCGCATAAGCGCCGCAAGCGCATGGTGGAAGGCATGGCAAGCGCCGTAATCGAGGAAGAGGCACCCGCCAGCATCGCAGTGTCCGGGAAGCCGGATGGTGCAAGTCGACGTAATCGTCGCCGTCACGCCACACATCGGCGTTCGGGCCGTGCGTCCTCGCAATCCTCGCAATCTGAAGCCACCGAAACACCGGTTATCATCGACCCAAGTTCGCGTAACCTGGTCGCCGACCAGCAGACCGGTGCCGAAAGCGGCGCTGAGCCCGGCCTCAGCGCCGGCGATAACGAATCGACTTCGGTAATCACCCCTGACGAACTGCAGGCCTACTTCTCCCGCTTGGCCCAAGAGGTCAATACCGGAGACGACTCGGCCGATGACGGACAGGAGGAAAGCTGATGAACAAGCGATGGAACAAACTGTGTGTGTCCGCCCTCGCCTGCATGGCGTTGGTCGTGCCGTTGCCCGCCTGTGAAGGCCAACTGCCGACGCCGGCTGCTGATACCTCCACCAAGGTTGCGCCGGATTTGACCGAGGCGCAGGAGAAGAAGATTCGTCTGAAGATTCTCAAGACGATCGATGAAGCCGATCAGGCCAAGAATCCCGATGGGTATGCGACCGTTATGGGCGGGCCCCAGCTGGACATTCGCATCAGCCAGACCACGATCAATCAGCGTGGCGGCGGTATGTCCGAATATGCGACCATTCCCAAGGACATCGCCCAGACGGTGATTCCTACGGACGACGGATGGCCTCGCTCGGTGTTCACCATCACGACCACCACCGAAGATCAGCAGTCCAAGCGTTTGCTGGTCTTCGATCAGGAATCCGCCCAGCAGAATTACAAGCTGATGGCTATGGCTCGACTGTTTGAGGGCGCCAAGCTGCCGAAGTTCGAGATTCCGACTATTGGCTCGTGGTCTGGACGGGGGGTGGGGGGGGGCTGGTGCCTGCCCCCGCCGATGCCTTGGCCCAATACGCCGATGTGCTGCAGAACGGCTCCAAGAGCCAATACGCTTCCAAGTTCGCAGACGATTTGCTGCGCCAGGAACTGGCCAATACCACGGCCAAGGTGCAGGAAGGTATGCAACGCAACAACGGTACGCAGGAGCAAAAATTCACCGCTGTGCCTGAACAGATGTGGGTGATGCGTGCTA
>OATF01000304.1_pt1 | contig 1300 bp, 1 predicted proteins | sample 1475911 | NCBI WGS metagenome assembly OATF01 (sample SAMEA2579945, study PRJEB22360) | human gut metagenome | biome: human gut; feature: human-associated habitat; material: faeces | place: Denmark | collected 2008/2010
ACGGAATCAACCCGGTTGAGCATGAGAGTCCGGCAAAGGAAATGCAGAAACTTATCAAACGCTGTGATCAGGTGATAGCGTTCATCAGGAAGCAGGAGCAGGATTTCTTGCGTCCGGCTTGTGAAGCCATGGGCAGTACAAGCATGAGAGTGACCATGAGTATGGACTCGATACTTACGGAAAAAAAGTTCAGCCAATACCAAAAGGACAATGACCTATTCATGCGTGATCTTGCAAGCCTTGCCGGGATAAGGGAGCAGGCTTTGGACCGGACGGAAAAGGCAGTCGGTCAGTCGAGGGATATGCTTCTGAAGAACCAACAAGCCATTTATGCAAGGCTGGACGCTGTGACGCAAAGGCAGGAGAAGATCTTCTCCTATATCGCAAGCTACATCGATGCGAAAGGAAAAGCCGGGCTTTTCGATGATATAAAAGCCTTGTACAAGGACGAGAAGAACAAAAGGGAAAAGATATGAACGTGAAGATACAGGGAGGCGGTAACGGCACATACGCCAATACAGGCAGTTGTGTTGCGGTGACGAACTATCTCCAGCATGAGGATTTGGAGAGGATGAAGAAAGGGGAGGAGGTGCAGCCGTTCTTCAACCAGTTCCGGGACTACGTGAGCTCAAGGGAGGTCACATTCAAGATAGACAACAACAAGGCTAAGTTAAGCCAGACTGACGCAAAGTTCTATGTTATTACCGTCAGCCCTTCAGAGAAAGAGCTGCGCTGCATGGGCGCAGGAGCGTGCGGAAGCCTTGCAGTGGTACATCCGGCAGGACGTGATGAGAAACTATGCGGAGGGCTTCGGAAAAGGCTTGAGAAGCGATGATGTGGAATATTACGCAAAGATCCATTTCAATCGGGACGGTGACAGTGACAGCGATATGCACGCACATATCATCGTCAGTCGGAAAGACCGGAGCAACACCAAAAAGTTAAGCCCTAAAACGAACCACACCGGAAAGAAGAACTGCGGCAACGTGAAGGGAGGTTTTGACCGGACGGATTTTTTCCGGAAGTGTGAAAGCTCTTTTGATCGGCGCATGGGGTTTGACCGGGAGGAAAGCTTCGACTATCTTAATGCCGTCAAGAACGGAAGCCCGGCGGAAATAGCCCGGCAGGTGGAACGTGCGGAACGCATCAGAAAGGAGAAATGGGACAATCTCAAAGCGGAGCTTCAATCCCGGCAGGAACCGGAGAAGTCGAAAATTCAGCAGGTGGAAAAAACGCCGGACATCGAGCAGCCTATTCCCAAAAAGAAGCAGCAGGAGGAAGATCTGGAACTCCTGAAGAA
>OATF01000369.1_pt1 | contig 1198 bp, 1 predicted proteins | sample 1475911 | NCBI WGS metagenome assembly OATF01 (sample SAMEA2579945, study PRJEB22360) | human gut metagenome | biome: human gut; feature: human-associated habitat; material: faeces | place: Denmark | collected 2008/2010
GGTTAAAGGTGAAAAACACCAAGAAAAAGTTGACATTCCTGATTCCGAAACTGCCGTTACAATCTTGCTTGAAAATTTAAAAAAGTATGATTTAATTGACGATCCTAAAGAAATCATCGGAATCGGACATCGAATTGTTGCGGGTGGTGAAGAATTTAAGGACTCCACCTTAATTGATGAAAAGTCACTACAAAAGATTTATGATTTGAAACAATATGCGCCGCTTCATAATACCGCTGAAGCCGATGTCATTAATGCCTTCATGAAAGTATTGCCTGGCGTCCCTGAAGTCGCTGTCTTTGATACTTCATTCCACCAAACCTTGGATCCAGTGCACTACTTGTACTCACTTCCATATAAATACTATGAAAAATACGGTGCAAGAAAATATGGCGCACATGGCACTTCGGTTAGATATGTTAGTCAAAAAGCCGCTGAAATTATGAAACGCGACTTAAAGGACTTGAAATTAATCGTTTGTCACTTAGGATCTTGTGCTTCAGTTACCGCTGTGAAAGATGGTAAATCATTCGATACTTCAATGGGCTTTTCACCAATGGCGGGTATTACGATGAGTTCCCGTTCAGGTGATGTTGATCCTTCTTTACTTGCTTTTGTCATGAAAAAGGAAAATCTTGATGCTGATCAAATGCTTAAGGTTCTAAACAACGAATCTGGTTTGTTAGGAATTTCAGGCATTTCACCAGATATGCGTGATTTACGTGGTGACATGACTAAGCTCGAAGGGGAAAAGAAGAAGCGTGCTGACTTAGCTAGAAACATTTTCATTAATCGAATCATTCGCTATGTTGGTGCTTATACCCTTGAAATGCGTGGCCTAGATGGTATCGCCTTTACAGCTGGTGTCGGTGAACACGACTTTGGTGTCCGTGAACATGTGATCAGCATTCGACTTTTTGGGCTTAAAGCCGGATTCAGCCGCTAATAAAGAAAATGCCACCATTATTACCAAGCCCGACTCAACTATTGTTGGTATGGTTATTCCAACTAATGAGGAATTAATGATTGAACGTGATGTTGTCAGAGTAGCTGGCTTAAAGTAAAAAATAGAGAAAAGAAATAAGACGAAGGACAAAATCCTTCGTCTTATTTTGCGTATTAAGCCATTGCTTTTTCTTTTCGTTCATTATATGCGTAATAAATCCAAGCAATAACACCAAAGGCCACTGGACCAATA
>OATF01000455.1_pt1 | contig 1059 bp, 1 predicted proteins | sample 1475911 | NCBI WGS metagenome assembly OATF01 (sample SAMEA2579945, study PRJEB22360) | human gut metagenome | biome: human gut; feature: human-associated habitat; material: faeces | place: Denmark | collected 2008/2010
AAGTCTACGCGATCTGGACTTTTTTCTTTAATTCTAACCAGTTCGCCTTGGATGTAGTGTGGATATGATTTAACAATCTTGGCAACTACTACTTCGTCTGGCAAGGCACCAGGAATGAAGATAATCTTTTTCTTGTAGTAACCAATTCCTTCACCATTAATTCCTAAACGTTTAATAGTGATGATGACGTCTTTTTCATGTTTTGGTTTATTATGGGTAAATTTTCTGTTCATCGTTAATTCTTTCTACTAAAAACTAAATTGTGTTCAATTAATTGTACTACCTGGAAAAAGTTCTTAGCAAGCTTTAGCAAAATTTGCTAGCATGGATGTAGAAAAATATGCGAGGTGAAACAAGTTGATCATAACCAAAGTAAGTGCACAAAAACGGCCAGGTCGCTATAATGTTTTTATTGATGGAAAATATGCTTTTTCTGCCGGAGAGAAAACGTTGGCAGAATTTGTGCTGCTTAAAGGTAAAGAATTAAATGATGAGCAGGTTGAAAAGATAGGCAATTTGATGCTGATGCTAAGGCTAGTGATTTAGCGGCTCATTTTTTGAGTTACGAGCCTCGGACCATCTTTGAGGTGCTGCAATATTTAAAAAAACACGAAATCTCTGATGAAGCAGCCAATAGTGCTGTTAGTCAATTGAATGAATTAGGCTATCTTGATGATCGTCAATATGCCAAGCTGTTTATCAAAAATGATTTGCGTGTTGGCTCTGATGGCCCTAAAATTTTATTACGAAAGTTGACGCAAAAAGGCGTTGATCCTGAAATTAGTCAGGATAAGTTAGATGAAATTGATGAAGAAGATTGGCTCGAAGTGGGCCAACGCGTGATTAAGTCGATGAGCCATCAAGTTGGCAAGATTTCACAACGTGAATTAGAGCGTAAGATGCGTACTAAATTATTAACGCATGGCTTTGATAGCGGGATTAGTAACGTTATTATTGATGCAATGGATCTTAAAGAAGATGAGAATGCACAAACAGAAGCTTTGAAGAAACAAGGAATTAAGGCTTACAAGCGTTTTAGAAATCTTCCAGAAATTGAAC